>ENA-OUOG01000822-OUOG01000822.1-marine-metagenome-genome-assembly--contig:-NODE-822-length-38905-cov-19.438369_pt1 | contig 38905 bp, 32 predicted proteins | sample MGYA00248635_ERZ508505 | MGnify/ENA primary metagenome ERZ508505 (study PRJEB26176, sample SAMN06267871) | marine metagenome | isolation source: Saanich Inlet, British Columbia, Canada | place: Pacific... | reverse complement strand
CGTGCCAAGCGAATGAACGCCGATCTCGCCGAGCTGGCGGACAGGAAAATGACCAACATGGCCAAGCAATTTCCTACCGTGGAAGACATTTTCACCTACGGCAAGCAAGCAGGTGGTTCCTTCACCGTCCCCAACAAAGGAGGCTGCCCATGTGCGGGCGAAACCACCACGATCCGCGTTCGCTGATGATCAAGATGGGATCGGCAGAATGCCGCGAAAGCCGCTCACCCTTGTGGGGTTGGGCGGTTTTTGCGTTTGGGCTGCTCCCTGCTTTCGCGCTGGAGAGTTGCGGGACGCATTCGGATCCGGAATTGCCGGATGCTCCGCTGGAAAGCAGGCGTTTGCCCGCTCAAGTCGTTGAAGGCGGTTACTTTGAATACACCGAACGGGGGGAGGTTGTGCAATCGTTGGAGGCTTCTCGTTTGGAACGCTGGGAGGAAATGGCGTCTGGAGATGTAGGCGAATTGGATCCGCTTTGGCAGGTGGACGAGGGCTTCACCCTGTACATCGGCGGAACGAAGGCCAGGCATACGGCACGACTCTCGGCAACCCGAGGCACGTATGACGATCAAGCCGGTCGCCTCGAAGCGTGGGAAGAAGTGGTCCTGGTCAATGAAGCCGGAGACATGCTTTTGACCGAGCACCTCATTTGGTCCCACGACTCCGACTTGGTCAGGACCCAACGACCCGTCGAAATCCGAACCGCTCAGGGCGTGTTGCGTGGCCGTGGATTGAATGCGGACAGCCGATTCGAACGTTACGAAATCCTCGCCCCTACGGGATCCTTCGAACTTGGCATGGCTGAGGCACCGGCCTCAGAAGAAAGCCTTGACTGACCTTTGCCTCATGATTCAACCTTCCGACCCCACGTCTTCTTTGACGTACAAGACGGCCAAGGCCGCTGAGAAATTTTGGCTTGTGGCCGCCACGGCAACCACCCTTTACGTCGGCTACTTGTGGGTCACGGAAGACTTGACCCGATGGACACTCGGGCTCTTTCCCTGCATTGCATGGCTATGGTTTGGGGTGAGGCGGGCGTTTCGCATGCGCATGGAGCGTGAGCTTTGAACAGATGTGCTATCTTTCGAATTGACCTACCCCTACCTGCATGGATCCTGACCCCTCGAGTTCACTTTTGATTCTCGCATTGTCCTTGTTGGCCTCGGCCTTTTTTTCAGGCATGGAGATGGCCTTTGTTGCCTCAAGTCGCCTCCAAACGGAATTGCAAGCTCAGCAGTCCCTCCGCGGCAAAGTCGTCTCTTACTTGTCCAACCATCCGCAACTCTTCATTGCCTCCATGCTCGTGGGCAACAACTTGGCCTTGGTCATTTGCGGCATGGAATCCGGGGCGTTGATCAGCCAATGGCTTTTTGATGTGGATGGGTGGCAAGCCGCCGCGCAACCCTTGGCCGTGCTGGCCACCCAAACTCTGGCCACCACCGCCGTCGTACTCGTGCTGGCCGAGTACATGCCCAAGTCGCTTTTCCATGCCTCCCCCAACTTTTGGCTGAACCTCTTCGCCGTGCCGTTGCTGTTGGTCTTTTGGGTGTTGGCCATTCCGGCATGGATCGTCATGATCATCAGCAAATCCCTTCTTCGTCCTTTTGTCGGCGGGCATGTGAAGGTCAACGTGGAAAGCCTCGGTGTCAGCGACCTTGACCACTTCGTGAAGGGACTAAGCGGGCGCATGGAACCTGAACAAGAGTTGGAACACGAACTTCAAATTCTCCAAAATGCCCTGGACCTGCCGAGCATCCAGGCTCGGGACAGCATGATTCCGCGAAACGAAGTTAGCGGGGTGGAATTGAACACATCCGTTTCCGAACTTCAGCAGGCCTTCGCCGAATCCGGATTTTCCAAACTCGTGGTGTACCAAGGAGACATGGACAACATCGTGGGGTACGTTCACGCCAAAGACTTGTTTGATCGCCCAGGAACGTTGAAAGACATCTTGTTGCCGACGTTTCTGGTGCCTGAACCCATGCCCGGAGATGAATTGCTTCGGCAATTTTTGAAGCGACGCCGCCATTTGGCCGTTGTTGTGGATGAATTCGGAGGAACCGCGGGCATCCTCACCATGGAAGACATTGTGGAAGAATTGATGGGCGAAATCGACGACGAACACGACGACGACTCAGAAGAAATGGAGCACATTCAAGAGGACGGGTCCTGGCGCGTTCCAGCTCGGCGTGAAGTGCGCGTCCTCAATGACTTGCACGGATGGAAACTCCCAGAATCAGAACACTATGACACCCTTGCAGGCCTGATTTTGCATGCGGTTGGGGACATCCCTGAAGAGGGGACGGTTGTGGAATTGGAAGAAGTGGAGTTCGTGGTTCGAGATGTGGAAGAAAACCGAATCATTTGGGTTGAATTCGACCCAGACCACAACGGATGATGGAGAAATCGTGCGTAGTTGCGTCGGAAATGTTATCTTCGCGAACCTGAAAAACGCTAAGTCAGAGGACCATGGCAATGATTGAACAAATCCGCAACCGGCAAGGCCTGTTGCTCGCAATGATCGGAATTGGAATGTTGGGCTTTTTGGTGCCCTACGACGCCGTGCTGGCCTTGATGGGCCAGGGCAACGCCCGCGACGTGGGCAGCGTTGGAGGGGAGAGCATCTCGGCTCTGGATTACCGAATGGAAGTGGACGAACGCCGCCGACTCGGCTTCTCCGGCGACCAGCTTCAAGAGGAGGTTTGGGGTGATTTGACCGCTGACATCGTTTTGGACGACACCTACGATGCCCTCGGATTGGACGTCACGGACGCCGAGTTCCAGGAAATGCTCTTCGGAAGTTTGGACAGCCCTTACATGGGACGCGCTTTCTTCAGCAACGGAGAGAACAAAGCGTTTTGGCAGCAAAACTTCGGAGGCATGCTCACCACTGACCAAGGCAAGCTGAATCTGTTGAGCTACAAGAAGCTCATCATTGCCAAGCGGAAAAAAGAGAAGATGGACGCGCTCCTCACCGACGCGCTCTACACGAACAGCATCGAAGGCAAGTACGAGTACGTCAACACGGAGAAGAAAGCGGAGATTCAATACGTGGCGAAGTTGTACAAGAACATTCCCGACTCGGAGGTGAACGTTTCTGAAGGCGACATCAAGCGTTACTACAACGCGCACAAGAACGACCCCAAGTTCCAGCAAACTGAAGGCCGCAACATCAGCTACGTCAAAATTCCGTTGGGCGCAAGTGCGTCGGACATCAAGGAGATGGAAGTGCAGCTCGAGGAAGCGGCAGGGGAATGGCGCGACGCGGAAGATGCGGAAGCCTTCGCCAAGGCAGCAAACGATGGCCGCGAGGACATCCGCAACTTGCGGTTGGCACAGGTGGAGTTGGACGTGAACGAATCCAAGTTCTTCTCCGAGCCCGTGGGCACGGTGGTGGGTCCTTACACCAAAAACGGCCAAATGACGGTTGCCCAAGTTCTCGAACGGGGCATGGCTCCTGACGAAGCCGCCAAATGCCGTCACATTCTTCTCACGGCAAAAGATGCCAAAGACGACGTGGAGATGGCTGAGCTCGGCGCACGTGCCGACAGCTTGAAGCGCGTGTTGCGCAACGGCGGTGATTTTGACGACTTGGTTCAACGCTTCAGCGGAGACCCCGGCTCCAAGAGCACGGGCGGCGTCTACGACTTCTTCCCGAAGGGACGAATGGTCAAGCCCTTTGAAGATTTCTGTTTCAACGAGTCCATTGGCGCTTTGGGATGGGTTGAAACCACCTACGGTGTGCACTTGATCGAAGTCCTTGATCGCCGCACCGAAATTGAAGAAGCTCGTGTGGCCTTCATCTCCAAAACAGTCGGCGCTTCGGCCAACACGGCGCGGGACGCCTACGCCATGGCCAGCGAGTTTGCAATCAATGCAACCGACAAGGAGAGCCTCATCGCAGCCGCAGAAGAAGCGGGTTACGCCACGGGCGAAGCCAACAGCATCGCTCCTGCAGCACGCACCATCGCTGGCATTCGCGACGCAGCTGAAATCGTGTCTTGGGCATACCGCAGCGAAGAAGGCGAAGTGTCCAACCCCATCTTGACTCCGGACTTTTACATCGTTGCTCACCTCGATGCCACCACGAAAGCAGGAACTCCTGACTTGAAGGACGTCGAAGATGAGATGCGTGAAGGAGCGACCAACGAAGCCAAGGGTGAATTGTACGCAGAGAAGATGGACGGTGCGAACCTCGAGGACATCGCGGCAGCCGTCGGCGAGACCGTAAAAACGGGACGCGACCTCAGCATCAAATTCCCCACCGTTCGAGGAAGCGGAGCGTCTGCGGAACCCAAGGTGGCCGGAGCTGCGTTCGCCATTCCTGAAGGCAGCATGTCAAGCCCCATTGTGGGAACGTACGGCGTTTGGGTGATCGCTCCTACGAGCGTGACCTCTGCCGGAAGCAAGGACAGCTACCTCGACGAGCAAAGCACACTGGCAACTCGTGCTCGCACGAATTTCCCGTTCACGGTGCTCAGCACGATGCAAAAAGCGGCCGGCGTGGAAGACAACCGCCGTCAGCTCAACTGAGCCTCGCGAACGCATCAACGAAATGCAAACCCTGCCTCTCCGGCGGGGTTTGTGCTTTTCGCGCTTCTCACTCCTGAGGCAACCAAAGAAGGCTGCCGTCCCCGTAACTCAAGAATCGGTAGCCTTGTTCAAGGCAATCGGCGTACATGGCCTTCCAAGCCTCCATCCCTACAAACGCTCCAACCAAGCAAAGAAGGGTGCTTCCGGGCTGGTGGAAATTGGTGACCAAGCCCTGGACCATCCGAATGGTGTAGCCCGGAACAATCATGAGTTGGGTCTCGAATGTCACTTCGTCCCGCTCGTCCCACGAGGCGAATTCAAGGATGTGATTCAACGCGGCGCGGTCGCTCCATGACAGCGCCTCCGACTCGGCCGCCAATGCGCCGTATGGACTTCGCTGAGGGAGCACCTCAGGCCATGAGCCGTGGACGCGGTGATGGAGCGACCACCAGTACATGCTCTCCATGGTCCGAAGCGTGGTGGTCCCGGTCGCCACGCGAACGTGTTGACTCGCCATGGTCACAAGGGCCTCTCGTGACATCACACAACGCTCCGCGTGCATGTCGTGATCGGCCACCTTGCCTTCGGTGAGTGGTTTGAACGTGCCTGCGCCGACGTGCAACGTGATCCGATGCAAAGGACAATTTGCTGCGGCCAAGGCGGCCAGCAACGGGGCATCGTAATGGAGTCCGGCGGTGGGAGCAGCCACGCTGCCGGGTGTCATCGCGAAAACCGTTTGGTAATCTGTTCGATCTTGGTCCTGGGCGGGTCGACGCATGTAGGGCGGGAGCGGCGTCTTTCCCAAATCCTCGAGCACCTCTCCAAACGTCGCATTTGCGTGGCCACTGTCCTTCGCTTGCCAAGTCAAGCGAACCACTCGTGTGCCATCGAAGGCGTCGGACAAGCGTTCCACGTTGAGAACGTGATCGCGGCCCTCGGCCGTAGCTCGACCGTCAGACCAACGTTTGGCGTTTCGCACCATCGCCGTCCACCTGACCTCCTCACGTGCAAGCAAGGACTCCTCAACCGGCAAACTCAAGGGCGCCAACAGGAAAATCTCCAGCTGACCTCCCGTCGCCTTGCTCGCCAGGATGCGGGCGTGCAGCACCTTGGTGTCGTTGGCCCACAAGCCGTCCACACCTTCTCGCCGAAGGGCCTCAGGCAAATCCTCAAATGTCTGGTGACTCAAGGTGCCGTCTCGGCCGAGAATCGCCATCCTCGCGGCACGGCGAGGCTCTGCCGGATGTTTGGCGATGGCCTCCTCCGGAAGATCGTAATGAAAGTCGTTTGAGTTCACCACCCAAAGGTACCCTGACCCTACCTTCGTCACCCATGGGCAAGCATTTGATTGTCGGCGCAGCAGGTCAACTTGGCATCGAACTGATGCTGGCTCTGCACGAGCGCGTTGGACCGGATCAAGTCGTGTTGACGGACATTCGACCCACGCCGCATCCAGACGGCGCCAAGAGCATGTACGTTGAGGCCGACGCCTGCGATGCGGCCGCCCTCCGAAGCATGGTCGAATCCCACGACATTGAGGTTGTGTATCACCTTGTGGCGATGCTTTCAGCACGGGGCGAGGTCAACCCCATGGCTGCATGGAAATTGAACATGGACCCGTTGCTTCACGTGCTTGAATTGGCGCGTGAAGGGTGGGTAAAGAAAGTGTTTTGGCCCAGTTCAATCGCGGTCTTTGGCCCCGATGCTCCCAAAACCCGCACGCCTCAAGACGCGGCCTTGCACCCAACGACGGTGTACGGCGTGTCGAAGATCGCGGGCGAATTGTGGTGCAACTATTACCACACCAAATACGGGGTCGACGTGCGAAGCCTGCGCTATCCCGGCTTGATTGGTTACCGTTCTCAACCGGGCGGAGGGACCACAGATTATGCCGTCGATGCGTTGATTCAGGCCGCCCAAGGACGAGGGTTGGAGTGTTATTTGGACGCCAACGAACGGTTGCCCATGATGTCCATGGACGACGCCATTCGAGGCACCCTTCAACTGATGGATGCTCCGTCCGAATCCATCCACGTACGCACGTCTTACAACTTGCACGGGTGCGACTTCAGTCCATTGGAGCTCGAGGCTGCCATTCAAGTGCATGTCCCTGAATTCGCCATGACTTTTGCGCCTGACCACAGGCAAAGAATCGCCGCTTCATGGCCAAACAGCATCGACGATTCTGCAGCCCAGCAAGACTGGGGATGGAAGGCGGAACACAACTTGAACGGGCTCGTAGAGCACATCTTCCAAGGGCTCCAGCAACCAGCCTGACGTTGACAACCTCTTGGTTGGGATGACGGGGTGCGGTGTTAAGGCTTTTCTTTGCACTCTGAACTTGAACTGAGAGCCATGGACGCCTTGCACATCAGCAACAGCCTGACCCGTCAGAAGGAAAAATTCGAACCCATCAACCCCCCGTTCGTCGGGATGTACGTATGTGGACCGACCGTCTACAGCAACGTGCACTTGGGGAACGTGAGGACGTTTTTGACGTTCGACATCGTCTACCGCTATTTGCAGCACCTCGGATTCAAGGTGCGCTACGTTCGCAACATCACCGACGTCGGCCACTTGACCGGAGACACGGATGACGGCGAGGACAAGATTGGCAAGAAGGCGCGTCTCGAAAACCTCGAGCCCATGGAAGTGGTGCAGCGCTACACCAACGACTTCCACGACGTGATGAATGTGTTCAACATCCTTCGTCCGTCCATCGAACCCACGGCGACTGGGCACATCGTGGAACAAATCGAATCGATTTTGCGCATCATGACCAACGGCTACGCCTATGAGGTCAACGGAAGCGTGTACTTCAGCGTGCGCAAGTTCAGCGAAGACCATCCCTACGGCGAATTGTCGGGTCGCAAGATTGACGAGTTGATGACGAACACACGCGACCTCGACGGGCAAAGCGAAAAGCGCGACCCGCTCGACTTTGCGTTGTGGAAAGCCGCGGACTCGAGTCACCTCATGCAATGGCCCTCCCCTTGGGGCATGGGCTTCCCGGGATGGCACCTTGAATGCTCCGTGATGAGCACCAAATACCTCGGCGAGACGTTTGACATTCACGGCGGCGGCATGGACCTCAAGTTTCCGCACCACGAATGTGAAATTGCGCAAAACGTCGGCGCCAACGGCGTTGAGCGTCCCGTCCGCTACTGGATGCATGGGAACATGCTCACCGTCAACGGCCGCAAAATGGCCAAGTCGGAGGGCAACGGGTTCACCCCGGAAGAACTGATTACAGGCAACCACAAGCTGCTAGACAAAGGCTATACCCCCATGACAGTGCGCTTTTTCATGCTCATGGGCCACTACGCCAGCACGCTCGACTTCAGCAACGAAGCCTTGCAAGCAGCAGAAAAGGGGCTTGCGAAACTCGAAAAAGCCATGGAAACGCTGAAGGGTTTGGAGCCCTCTTCAGGCGAGTCCGGGTACGATGTCCAGGCCTTTGCCGACAAGTGCCATGCCGCGATGAACGACGACTTCAATACGCCGATTCTGATTGCCACCCTTTTCGACGCCGTGAAGGCTGTGAATGGCGCTGCGTCGGGGCGTGTGTCGTTGAGTGCAGAGGACATTGCCTCACTGAAAAGCACATTCGACGCCTTCCTTCGAGAAGTTTTGGGTCTGCAAGCGGAGAGCGCAGCAGGAGACTCGGACGGAGACGCAAGCGAAACCGAGGCCTTGCTCGACTTGATTGTCGACATGCGGACCACGGCGAAAACCAACAAGGATTGGGGCACCGCGGACAAGATTCGAGACGTGCTCGCCGCGCACGGCATCACCATTCAAGATGGAAAGGACGGAAGCTCTTGGACGCGTGGGTAAGCCCCGCCTTGGGTGGGTCGCAGCCATGATTGTGCTGGCCGTCTCCTGTGATTCGAACGAACCCGCAGGCCCATCTTCGTCCACGACTCCCACGTTGACGCAACTCGACGTGCCCGAATTCAACGCGGATTCGGCGTTCTCCTACGTCGAGAAACAGGTGGCGTTTGGACCAAGGGTGCCCAACACCGAAGGGCACGCGGCCTGCGCCAAATGGCTCGCCAGCGAATTGGCTCGCCACGGTGCAGAAGTCACGGTTCAAGAGGGTCGAGCTCGAGCCTTTGACGGAACGGTTCTCGAAATGAAGAACATCATTGGGACGTTTCATCCCGAATCCCGAGACCGCATTCTCCTCTTCGCGCACTGGGACACGCGCCCGTTCGCAGACAAAGACTCGGTCCGCATGCGAGAACCCATTGACGGAGCCAACGACGGCGGGTCCGGGGTGGGTGTGTTGCTGGAAATCGCGCGTCAGCTTGGGCGTGAATCGGCGGATGTAGGCGTGGACATCGCGTTCTTCGATGCCGAGGACTACGGCAAGCCTGAATGGCTTCCCGCCACGGAAAACGGGTACAAGGATTGGTGTCTCGGAAGCCAATACTGGGCCACCAACCCTCACCGACTTGGGTACCGAGCGCGGTTTGGAATTTTGCTCGACATGGTCGGCGCCCAAGATGCGGTGTTCCACCAAGAAGGGACGAGCATGAGGTACGCCCCTCACGTGGTGCGCAAGGTTTGGAAACGCGCGGACGACTTGGGGTTTGGTGATCGGTTCAACCCCTCGCCTACCCCTCCCACAATCGACGACAACTACTTCGTGTCCGACCTCGCTGGCATTCCCAGTGCCAACATTGTGGACTACCGCATCCAGGTCCGCCCCATGGGATACGGGCCATTCCACCACACCCACGGAGACAACATGTCGGTCATTGATCGAGAGACGCTGCGTCAGGTGGGGGCCACGGTTCTTTCGGTGGTTCGGCAACCGTAAGTCATCCACGACAACGTGTCAGGAAACGCGGGGAGCACGACCTGACGCCGGTCAAGGGTACGCGTACCTTGGGGCCTATGCTTTTCCAGCACCCATTCCTACGTTCGTCTGCGGCCTTGGCCGCGTTGATGTCCGTTGCGCTGTTGGGGGAAGCCAGCACCGGTCTCGCCTCGAGACCGACCGACCTACTCAACCGTGCGGACACCTTGCGCAACCGTGGGAAAATGGTGCAAGCCTTGACCCTGTACCGGAGTGCGATGGCCGAGGCCATCTCGGGTTGTGAGATGGCGCGAGCCCATGTGGGGATGGGAGGAATTCAGTGGAATGCGGGCAACATTTCCGAGGCCAAACCTCATCTCGACCAAGCTGCTCAGACGTGTGGAACTTGCCCCACGCACATTCGAACCGGAATCTCCTTGGAACTCGCACGCTTGATGGTCGTGTGCGGAAACACCCAAGAGGCACTGCAAGTGCTGGAACGCGAAATGCACTTCGGTCCTGCCGCCACGCAACTTGCCGAAGTGCAATTGGCGCGGGTGGAACTGCATTTTGTAGAGGGTCACTGGGAGGAGGTTTGGAATGCCACAGCAAGCATGGAAGGCCCACGTGCCGAAGGGCTCCGTATCCAGGCTGGGGCCATGATTGGGCACCCTATCTCCCACCTGCCTCTTGAGACCTACCTCCGAACGACCAAGCCCAGCGAACGATCCATCGTCCTGTCGGAATTGACCCACCTCCACACCATGCTGTCTGGATCGGGGCGCATGCAAGAAGCTCTAGACCTCGCACGCGGCATGGTGAGCCTTTCCGACCCCATTGCCGATGCCGAAGACTGGACCGTGGCTCAACTGCGGGTTGCGGTGTCCGCAGAACGCGCAGGAAAACCACTTGAAGCACTTTTGGCGTTTCACGAAGCAGGACGTGCCGCCGAACTAGTCAAAGACATATCGCTACGCGCACGCATCGCACGAGAACAAGCTCGGTTCGAACGTGAACGCGGAGCGACAAAGGCCGCCTTGGAACATTTGGCCTTGGCGGACAGCTTGACCGTCGCCATGCTGCACAACGTGCACCAGGATCGCGAACCACGGCAATTCCAAAGTTTCCCGGTGCTCTCCGACGACCCCTTTGAACTGGCCGCCGCTGAGGCCATGCGGCCAACGGCCTCACCAGGAGCATGGCCCTTTGCGTGCGCCCTGATTCTACTCGGTTTGATTGCGGCAGCCCTTCGCGCCAACGAACTCAAGCGCGCCTTGCGAAAAGAACGCGTCCGCGCCTTCCGCATGCAACGCATGATGCATATGGAAGGCGACCCCTTTGCCACGGAGGAAGATGACCTCTCCGGGTTGGGTGTCACCGAATCTGGCAACGTAGAAGAAATCTTGACGCGCCCCGATCGGTTGGATTTCGACGACGTCATCGCATCCCTGGAAATGGACCACGGCACGGCCGTAGAATGGGAGTTCGAAGGAAATCACGAAGGCCAAAACGCGCCAGACGGCCTCCTTTCTCTTCTGTCTGTCACGCTGAAGCGACTGCTCGAAGGGGACCAATCCGGATCCTTCGCCGGCCGAATCAAAAACGACTGGCACGGCATTCACGTTGAAATTGAAGGGCCTGAAACACCTTCCACCCGAGAACTCCAACGGATGTTTGCCGGGGGTGCACACAGTTCTGCGTGGAACCCCGTGCTGGTCCAGATTGAAAAGCTCGCTGGTCGGTTTACAGTGGAGAAACGACCATCAGGAGAGCTCGCTCTGACCTTCTTGCTGCCTCACAGCAAATCCTGAAACCAAGCCTTACCTCTCGCCCACAAACTGGTCGAGGAAGCGCCGGTCGTTTTCGAAGAAGTGACGGAGATCACCGATTTGGTAACGCAACATGGTGATCCGTTCGATCCCCATCCCAAACGCATACCCGCTGTACACGCTCGAATCGATGCCGCTCGCCTCAAGGACGTTGGGGTCCACCATGCCGCAGCCGAGAATCTCAAGCCACCCGGTCCCCTTGGTGATGCGCTTGTCCACTTCCGTTTTCAATCCCCAGTACACGTCCACCTCCGCGCTCGGCTCCGTGAAAGGGAAGTACGAAGGACGCAAGCGGATGTCCGTGTCGGGACCAAAGAAGCACCGCGCAAAATGCAGCAGGGTCTGCTTGAGGTCTGCGAACGACACGCCCTTGTCGATGTAAAGCCCTTCGATTTGGTGGAACATGCAGTGAGCACGGGCTGAAATCGCCTCGTTGCGGAACACGCGTCCAGGCATGATCAAGCGCATGGGAGGCTCGCGGCGCTCCATTTCACGCACTTGCACCGAACTGGTGTGGGTGCGCAGCAAGATGTCGGGGTCACGCTCCACGAAGAACGTGTCCTGCATGTCGCGAGCGGGGTGCTCAGGCGGGAAATTCAATCCGCTGAAGACGTGCCAGTCGTCTTCGATTTCCGGACCCTCCGCCACAGCAAATCCCATGTTTTGGAAAATGTCGACGATTTCGCGACGAACCACCTGAAGGGGGTGGTGGGTCCCGATGGGAATTCCGCCGGAGGGGCGTGTCGCATCTTCGCCCGAAGCCTTGGGCCTCACCTCGGTGACGTGCTGGGCTTCACTCACCTTGGACTCTACCGCCTGCTTCAATTGATTCAGCATGGGGCCGAGCTCCCGCTTTTGGTCGCCTGGCACCTCCTTGAAGGCCGCCATCAAATTCTTGATTTTGCCCTTGCGACCGAGGTAATCCACGCGGAACGCTTCGACAGCCTCTGGGCCTTTCAATTCCGCGCCAGCCACGTCGGCCAACAACTGTTCAATCCGATCCTTCATGACTCGCCGGTAGGGGGACCTCAGTTCAAACGCTTCATGCTCATCACCACATCCTCCAAGGGACGATCACCACGTCGGCGGTCCGTAGGTACAGCAGCGATGCTGTCGACAATGTCCAAACCTTCAATCACGTATCCAAACACGGTGTATTGCATGTCCAGAAATGGCGTTCCCCCCAACGTCTTGTAAGTCTCTCGTGCTTCTTCCGAATAAACGAATTGGCCGTTTTCCACGTTCGCCAAACCGTTTCCGTACTCCAACGCAAAGTTGGCAATGCGTCCTTCGACGCCGTCCATTTCGGTGTCGCTGAAAGGACGTCCCTGAACCAGGTAGAACTGGCTGCCCGAGCTTCGGCGCTCAGGGTTCACGTTGTCTCCCTGACGGGCGGCGGACAGAGCGCCTTTCACATGCAAATGGTCAGAGCGAATCTCCGCCTCTACGGTGTATCCAGGTCCGCCGCTTCCCAACCTCGCGTTGGCGTCCGCGCCTCTGCTCTGGGGATCGCCACCCTGCACCATGAACTCACGGATGACCCGGTGGAAAATCAAGCTGTCGTAAAACTGCTCGTCCACCAACTTCAAAAAGTTGTCGCGGTGCTGTGGCGTCGAGTCGCTCAGCTGGACAATCATGGATCCAAATTTCGTTTCAATCTCAACCTTAACCGGTTCAGAGACGGCTCCGCCACCTGCGGGTTTGGTCTCGCATCCAGAAGCGGACATCAACAACAAGGAAATCGCCATCACCAAGAAGCTGGCGAAGAAGGTGGGGACGCTGGCGCGCAATTGGTCTTTTTTCATCATCTTTGGGGTCACGCGTCAAAGGTAGACGCGATGAGAGACACGACACGCCCATGAACCGCATTTTCTCCTTCTCCCTGGTCGCCGCAGCTGGATTGTTGCTTGCGGGATGTTTTGAAATGGATGAAACCATCGCCAACGTTTACGTGGTTCGCGAAGAAGGGGGCGTCGAAATTCCGGTGTCAGACGCTGAAGTACGTCTGTACGCGTTGGGCTCTTTGGACGAAGATTTTGTGGGGGAACCTCGTTTTGACACCACGCAGGTAACGACAGACGAGGGATTCACCTCGTTCAACTTCTCGAGCTTCTACGTGGCAGGTCAGGCGGGATTCGCCGTGCTCGACGTGGAATGCACCAAAGGGTCGCTCGCCGGAACGGGTCTCATCAAAATCGTCGAGATGGAGACCAGCGAGGTCACCGTCGTGATGGAGTGAAACTCCAGCCCTTTCGTTCACGCGTTTTCTGATCCCTCGCGGCCGATCCAGGCTGCGAAGTAGTCGAGTAACGCTCGCTTCATCATCGTTTCTTGCTCCTCCGATCTCAAGGCTGGCATGGGCTCGCCAAGTGAAAAGTGCGGCCAGCCGTCCTCGTCCACGCCTTCACGCACGTAGTACCCCAGAGGCTCGAGCAGCGTGCATACCCCCACGTGCATGAGGTCCATCTTCTCATCCTTCTTGTAGCGCCGAGCTCCCTGACCGGCTTCTTGCAAACCGACGGCAAAGACCATGGACGTCACGTCCGGCTCTTCGCCAAAACGATCCATCATCAGCTTCACCAACGCTTGCCAATCTCGCTCGAATGCGTAATCCATGGGTGGACAAAGTTCAACAGGAAACAAAAAAGCCACGATTTCTCGTGGCTTTGGTCGGGATGACTGGACTTGAACCAGCGACCACACGTCCCCCAGACGCGTACTCTACCAACTGAGCTACATCCCGATGGAGGGGTGCAAATGTAGGTGATTTTCTTCCACGGAAAAAGCCCCTGAACAAAGTAGATTTGCAAGAACGAATTTGGCCTTTCTGAACCCCAACTCATGAAAATCTCCGCACGCTGGCTCCGACAATTGTTTGCGTTTGATGTTCCCGTCGAGCAGGCCGCGCAAGTGCTGACCGCCACCGGTTTGGAGGTGGAAGGCGTCGCGCGCGTGGAAGATGTTCCGGGGGGACTGGCAGGTGTGGTGGTCGGCCATGTGACTTCCCTATCTCCTCACCCCAACGCCGACCGGTTGCGCCTCTGCAAAGTGGACGTGGGATCGGAGGTCTTGGACATTGTGTGTGGCGCGAGCAACGTCGCTGAAGGCCAAAAGGTGCCCGTCGCCACCGTGGGCGCCACATTGCATCCTTCCACAGGCGAGCCGTTCAAAATCAAGAAAGGCAAGATTCGCGGCGAAGTGTCCATGGGCATGATTTGCGCGGAAGATGAGCTTGGCCTCGGGTCCGGGCATGACGGCATCCTGGTGTTGGACGACTCCGCTCAGACGGGCCAACCCCTCGCCGAATTCATCGGCATGGACGGCGACGACGTCATCGAGATTGGATTGACCCCCAACCGAAACGACGCCATGGGGCACTGGGGCGTGGCGCGCGACTTGCGCGCTGGCCTGTTGCACGGCACGGTCGATGGGGTCGGACCGGTGGCCGTGGACGACTTGAAATGGCCGACCACGACCAAGCTGGAGGATGCCTTGAAGGCAGGGAGCTCCGTCGCCCTGAACGTGGTGGCCACTGAGGATTGCCCCCACTACCTCGCGGTGGAGCTTCACAACGTGGCCGTGGGGCCAAGTCCCGACTGGGCGCAGAAGCAACTTCGCGCCATCGGCGTGCAGCCGATCAACAACGTGGTCGACGCGACCAACCTCGTTCTTCATGAGTTCGGCAACCCCTTGCATGCCTTCGACTTGGACCGCATTGGAGGCCAAACCGTGACCGTGCGCAAGGCCAATCAAGACGAACCCTTCGTCACGCTGGACGACCAGGAACGCAAACTCGATGCGCGCGATTTGGTCATTGCCGATGCCTCGAAGCCCATGTGCCTCGCAGGAGTGTACGGCGGTGCAGAAAGTGGTGTGAGCGACGGGACGAGCAAGGTGTTGCTCGAAGCGGCGTGGTTTCATCCTGTGACGGTCCGCAAAACGGCGAAGCGCCACACCTTGAGCACGGACGCGAGCTTCCGCTTTGAGCGCGGCGTCGATCCGGCGACCGTGCGTTTGGCGGCGGAACGCTGCGTGCACCTGCTCCAAGAATGGGCCGGAGCGACCGTGGGGGGTGCCGTCGAACACAAGGGCGCCCCGTTGGTGCAGGACGCTGCCGTGGAGGTGTCGTTGAACTGGTTGTTTGGGTTCTTGGGCACCACACTCGAACTCGACCGACTGCGCTCGATTTTCGCCTCGTTGGACATTGAAATCACCTCCGAAGGCGACGACGTGTGGCAGTTGTCCGTCCCGGCGTATCGCAGCGACGTGACGCGACCTGCAGACATTGCTGAGGAGGTCTTGCGCATTCACGGCTTCGACCACGTGCCTCTCCCCGACCGCATGACAGGCACCCTCGAGGTTCCCGCCAAGCCCAACCGCGAAGACGTGTTGTTTGGGTGGCGTGAGCTTTTGGTGAGCCTCGGGTTCACCGAGATCATGTCCAACTCCCTGACCAAGGCCTCCTACGCGGAGTTGGTCAAGGACCGCGACCTCCATCCGGAGGCGAGCGTGCACATGCTGAACCCGCTCAGTGCGGACCTCGGGGTGATGCGCCAGAGTTTGGTCTTTCAAGGGTTGGAAGCCGTGGCGCGCAACAGCAACCACCAACATCCCGACTTGCGGATGTTTGAGTTTGGGCGGAGCTACCGGCGCGGTCAAACGAACGAAGAAGGCCGGGCCACGTATGTCGAGGAAGAGCATCTGAGCATGTGGGTCACGGGGCGTGAATTCCCCGAAGCGTGGAATCGACCCAAAGGCAAAGAAGGCCAAGCCAATTTGTACACGATCAAACACGCCGTGGAAACCCTGCTTGAACGTGTGGGGCTTGATGTGATTGCAGATCCGGAGCCCGACAATGAGGGATTGCTTGTGGAAGGACTCGTCTTGCGCCACCGGAACGGCAACGAAGTTGGCCGTTGGGGCATGGTCCAGCCGGCAGTGGCGGCAGCCTGCGGTGTGGATGCCCCAGTGTACTGGGCGGACTTCAACGTGGCCCAGCTTTGGAAGGCGGTCAAGAAGCGCCGCGTCAAGGCGCACGACTTGCCGAAGTTCCCAAGTGTGAGGCGAGATTTGGCTTTGGTGGTGGACCGCAGCGTGGCCTACGAATCCTTGAAACAAGCTGCCCTGGGCGCCGAAAAGAAGTTGCTCAAAGAGGTTCAGCTGTTCGACGTGTATCAAGGCAAAGGCTTGGAAGAACACCAAAAGAGCTACGCCCTGGCGTTCAAGCTGCAACACCCGGACGCGACCCTGAACGACACGCAAATTGAGTCGGCCATGGGCCGCATTCTGTCGGCGCTGGAATCCGCAGGAGCGAAATTGCGCTGACCCCAGGACATGAAGAAAACCCGTCCCGTATTTACCCCGCCCGTCCAGGTTTCGCACCTGTATTATCGGTTGGCGCGCATCTTGGTTTGGGGTGGCTTGACGCGTTACCACAAGGTGCAAGGCGCGAAGGCCCTGACGGAGATTCCTCCGGCTGGCACGCCTGCCATTTTCGTCAGCAACCACCAAAACGGCATGATGGACCCCCTCGTGTCCTGCGCCTTTGTTCCCCAGCAAATCCATTGGCTCACGCGAGCGGACGTGTTTTGGAATGGGGCAGCGAGGCACATCATGTACGGCTTCAACCAAATGCCGATTTACCGCCAACGCGACCGCATGGAGGATATCCGTCATCGGAATGACATCATCTTCAACGTTTGCGTGGATCGGCTTCACGCGGGCGCAGCCATGGGGATCTTTCCCGAAGGCAACCACAACCCCTTCCCTTCCTTGAGGGAGTTCAAAGGGGGATTGGCGGAGCTGTTGGCCCGTTCTGCGCGCACTCATGAAAGCTTGAAACACATCGCCGTCATGCCCGTCGGTGTCGAGTACGAGGATTACTCTGAATTCCGTCGCCAGCTTCGAGTTCGAACGGGTCCTGCGGTGCCGTTTCACGACCTGTTGCTCGAAGACGGCACGTTGGACAAGACCGCTTTCAACGCCCGGCTTCGCGGGGCGCTTGCGGAGTTGGTGGTGGACATTCAGCCTGCGGACGCTCAGCCCTACTTGCATCCTGCTGTCCGAGCGGCACGGCCAACCGAATTGGAAGGTGGCGCGTGGTTGGAGATGTCCCAAACCCTCGACCAATGGGCCAAGCGCTGGGCTTCCGATGAATCCTGGGCCGACGGCGTGAAGTCGGCACACGAGGCCTGGCAAGCGACCCAAGGGAAGGCCTTTGGTCGTCCCGAAGCGTGGGGGCGTTCACCTCAAGACATTCGCAACGCCCGCGTGTGGACCCGCATTCTGACGCCGCTCGCTTGGCTCGCCAACGTGCCGACCTGGCCTACAGAGCTGCTCATCCGTCGCTTTGTTGCCAAAACTGTCCGCAAGGCGGAATTTGTCAGCACCATGCGAATCGGCTACGGAATCCTTCTCTTTCCGCTGACGTGGATCCTGACGTCCCTTCTCGCGGGAGGATTGGCTCCTGACGGTTCAGGTTGGCTCGCTGCAGGTGCCATGTGGGTTTGGGGGCAAGGTGGATCCCGATTCTACGCGTGGGCTCAGTCTGAAAAGCACGGTCGCGCAGACGCGAAAGAGGGGGAGTCGTTTTGGCACGACAACGGTCGCGTGAACCAACGGAAGGCTTGGCAACGCTACCTCGAGGCCGTGCATGCCTGAACACCGGAATTCATGGGGCGATGCGTTTTTTGTCGCATCTTCGTGTTAAGACAGCGTTTACATGTCGTTTACCTCCACAGAACACAACCGCGACGACCTTCGAGCCATGGGAAAGCAACGCATTCTCTTGGTCGATGACGAACCGGACATTTTGGACTTCATCGAGTACAACTTGGTGAAAGAGGGATACGACGTTCACACCGCCAACAACGGACGTGAGGGCGTGGCTCTCGCCAAGAAGTTGTTGCCCGACTTGATTCTCTTGGACGTCATGATGCCTGAAATGGACGGTGTCGAAGCGTGCACGGAGATTCGCGAAGACAAATCTTTAGGCCAGTCCATTGTGGCCTTCCTCACCGCGCGTGGCGAAGACTACAGCCAAATCGCCGGTTTTGAAGCCGGGGCAGACGACTACATCCTCAAGCCAATCAAACCACGTGTTCTCCTTTCTCGAGTGCAAGCATTGTTGCGTCGCAAGAAAGCCGCGAGCTACGTGGGTGGGGACTACGACGGCACGGGCTTGATGATTGACCCCGAGCGATACGTGGTGATTCACGAAGGCCAAGAGATGTCTCTTCCCAAAAAGGAATTTGAATTGCTGAGCCTGCTCGCCTCTCAACCGGGTCGCGTGTTCAGCAGGGAGAACATCCTTGCGAGCGTGTGGGGGACCGACGTCGTTGTCGGAGACCGCACCATCGACGTGCACATCCGGAAGCTCCGCGAAAAATTGGGCGAACACTACTTCAAAACCGTCAAAGGGGTCGGTTACAAGTTCGTCGGCTGATGGCAGGCAAGAGTCCGCGTTCCGTGGCCATCCAGACGGGCATCGCCGTTGGATTGGTGACCATGTTCGCCACAGGCGTTGCGCTGTGGGGCAACGGCATTGTGGGCCAGTCGTGGCTCCCTCCCCTCACGGGCACGGCGGTCGGATCCGTTTGTTTTGTGTTGGTCTACCGCCAATTGGGCCTGTACATCCAAGAACGGGTTCGGATCATTTACAAGACCATCCGACGGCTGAAAGGTTCGACAAGCCACATCAACCTCGACATGCGCGACGACATCGTGGAGCAGGTGAACCGCGACGTGATGTCGTGGGCAGAATCCCAAATCGAAGAAATCACCACCCTTCGCGAAACGGACACGTTTCGGCAAGAATTCATCGGCAACCTCGCCCACGAGCTGAAGACCCCCATCTTCAACATCCAAGGATTCATCCTCACCCTGCTCGAAGGCGGCATGGAGGATCCCGAAATCAACCGCCGATTTTTGCTGAAGGCCGCCAAGAACGTGGAGCGGATGTCGGGGCTGCTCGAAGATTTGGACGTCATCACCAAGATGGAGGCGGGCAACCTCGACATCGAACTCGTGCCGTTTGACCTGCTGGACATCCTCCGCGAGACCATGGAGAGTTTGGAGGCCAAAGCCAAACGCAACAACATCCAACTGCGCCTGAAAAAAGGCATTGACGGTTCCAAAATCATGGTGAAAGGGGATGCCTCGAAGCTCGTGCAAGTGCTGACCAACCTCATTGTCAACAGCATCAACTACGGGAAGGAAGGGGGCCACACGGAGGTTCGATACTACGACGCCGACGACTCCGTCTTGGTGGAAGTTGCCGACACCGGGATTGGCATCCGCGAGTCGGACTTGCCGCGCGTGTTTGAACGCTTTTACCGCGTCGACAAATCGCGCTCACGCCACGCGGGTGGCTCGGGATTGGGGCTGGCCATTGTCAAACACATCCTCGAATCTCACGGCCAAACCATCAGCGTGCGCAGCACCTACGGCGAGGGTTCAACGTTCAGCTTCACGCTGCAAAAGGCCTGACCCGGCCGCGTTCACAAACGGGTTGCCACGTTTTTCCGCGCCCACGGTTGTCGGTCCTCCGTGACCCGGCCACACCACCGTCTTGTCCGGAAGGGTGAACAGTTGCCGTTCAATGCTCGTCACCAAGTGGGGTGCGTGGCACCCGGGCAGGTCGGTTCGGCCCACGCTCCCCTCGAAAAGCACGTCACCGCCCAACACCCAACCGTGCTCGTGGCACACGAAGGCCACGTGACCCGGCGCGTGACCCGGCACAAAGCGGATTTCGAGTTGCGCCTGCCCGCAATCCACCACATCCCCGTGCGCCAAATCAAGCTCCACATCCGGGAGCGGGTCCATGGACACCCCGTACATCTGGGCCGCGATGGGGCCACGTTCGTAGGTTTGCCGGTCTTCCGCATGCATGCGAGGCAACAGCCCGTAGGTGTCTTTCATCCACTGGCATCCCATGACGTGGTCGAGGTGGCCGTGGGTCAGCAACACTTGGACGGGCTTGGCATCAAGCGTTTCGCAAAGGGCCTGAAAATCCTCGCGTTCCGGGCGGGTTGACATGCCTGGGTCGACCACCGTCAGTTCGCCGTTTCCGTGATCCACGACGTAGGTCTGTTCTCCAAACACATTGCATGTGAGCGTATGCACCATGCGGCGTAATTTCGGGAAGAATGTTCGGTGCATCACTCTTCACGTGGAAGCGCTTGGCGCTACGGTCGATGGGGGCCGCCCTGCTCGGGTTGGCGTCCGTTTCCGCCGTGGCCCAATTCACGGATGGGCTGAACGTGGAGTTTGGGAAAAACCGCGTGCAGTACCGGACGTTTGAGTGGCAGTATTTCGAGCAGGGCATGTTCGAGATTTACCACTACCGGGAGGGAGACCAAATCGCCGGGCAAATCACCCGCATCCTGGAACGGGAGGCGCAGGCGCTGAGCCCGATGTTTGGGCGCACCTTGGAAGGGCCAATCCAAGTGCTTGTCTTCAAATCGCAGGAGGAGTTTCGGCAGAGCAACGTCGGCATCATGACGTCGCAAGACCAGCAAACGAACATCGGGGGGACCGCGCGGCTTGTCGGAAGCAAGATGTTCCTCTACGGCACGGGAGACCGGCTCGAACTCGAACGCGACGTGCGTGGAGGGATCGCGCGCATCCTGTTCAATCAGGCCATGTACGAAGCGCAGTGGAGTGAGGCGTTGCGAAGCGGCAATTTGGTGCAGGTCCCGGAATGGATGTCTGAGGGGGCAGCGCGGTATGCTGCACGCGGCCTCGATCCGGAGAGCGAAGCCCGCATCCTCGACGCGTGCCAAACCGGCGCGTTTCGTCGCATCGACCAAAGCAGCGGCCTCGAGGCTGCGGTGCTCGGGCAGGCAGTTTGGGCCTACATCGCGGACATCTACGGCCTCCCCACGATGGCGAATGTCCTGTACATGACCCGCATCACCCGGAGTGTGGAAAGTGGGTTTCGCCTCGCAACAGGCTTCTACTTGAAGGACCTCGCGGCGGAAGTCAGGGGCTACCACTTGCGCCACGCGCCCTCTGGCTTTCAATCGCTGTCACCTGACTTCCAATCCCGCAAGGAGTTGCGCCAAGCCAAGCGAGACGCGGGCCCAGACGTTCCCATGAAACTGCGGCAGCGCTACGAATACACGCAATACCTCCTGTCGCCCGACGCCACCCAGCTCGCTTTCACGACGAACGAGCGCGGGCAACTTAGGGTGGGCACGTTGGACCTTGAATCAGGCAAACGGACGTGGCATGCGATGTTGGGGCATCGACTCGATCGGTTGGACAACGACTTGCATCCGCGTTTGGCGTGGCACCCTGAGGGGAAAACGCTCGCCTTTTCGACGGAACTGCGCGGGGCCCCGTACGTCGGTTTGGTCAACATGCGGAACGGGGAAATGGAGCTTCGAGAACTGTTCAAACTTGACCAAGTGCTCGACATGGCGTATTCCCCCGACGGCCGCTTTCTTCTGATGTCGGCGCTGGAAGATGGGCAATCCGACTTGTACCGGTACGACGTGTTGGCCAACAACCAAAGAGCCCTGTGGCGTGACCGATTTGACGACTTGCACCCCGCTTTTTGGGCCGGATCCAACACCTTCATTTTTGCCTCCAACCGGCCGGATGACACGTTGCGGAACGACCGCTTGGACCACCCCTTCCAACCGTCCTTGGACCTCTACGTGGCCAACCTCGACGACGACCCCATTTCGCTCGAGCGCTGGACGAACACGCCGGAAGTGGACGAGCGCCACCCTCAGCCCCTGGGTAAGGGGGAATTTGCCTTTGTGAATCATGCCAATGGCGTGGGAACCCGGGTGGGTGTGGGGTGGCAAGACAGCAGCATTGTGGCCATTGACACGATCGTGCGTTACCGCACCTTCACCCAACTCAGGGAGGCCCTTGTTCTTCCCGTTCCCGCCACGGAGCTTCAATTGCAAGGGGCGGAGGCGCATGTGCACGTTCGTCGTGCAGGCCAAACAGGATGGCGTGCCGTCCCCATGCCCAACTTGTCCTCTTTGCACGAACGTCCCGCGCTCGAGGTGACCGCGCTCGACGAGGACCTTCCCTTCCCAACGGTTCTTCCCAACTGGTCTCGGCCATGGGAGGACGACCAAATTGACTTCCGGAATTACGTGTTTGAACGCGAAAAAGCGCACGTCGCAGCGGCCGACTCCTCCAACGAACGAGACGAGCCATCCACACCAAAGGTCTACGCTCGTTTGGTGCCTAAGAACTACCGACTGAACTACGCCTTGGACAAACTCCAAACGCAATTGAACAACACGTTTGGCACTGCCTTTTACCAACCGTACAACGGCCAAGTCAATGCACAACCTGGGCTTGGCAACGCGACCGAAATCCGCATCAGCGATTTGTTGGACGACCGGCACATTGTTGGCGGATACACCATTCCGGTGAACCTGAGCAACACCTTTTTTGGGTTGGCGTTTCTCAACCTCGAAGGGCAGCTGGACAAGGAAATTTCGTTTCAGCGCCAATCCAGTTCGCGCTACGACCCGTTGTCGGGCCAGCTCGTGGAGACTGCCACGCACTTGCTGCGCCGGGAATGGCGTTGGGCGTTCGATGAGGTGCGCAGCCTGCGTTGGGGAGTGGCTGCACGGTTCAACCGCGACGTCATTCAGGGCACCGACTTGTTCTCCCTCACGGCAGACAACAACACGGGAGAACAACTTGGATTGCAGGTCGCGCTCGTCCACGACGACACGCGCAGCCCGCGGTTGAACATCCACCACGGGTTCCGCGCTCGGCTGTGGGCCGAGTACTTCATCGACGGCGTGGGGACCGCCACGGCGAGCGACCCCTCAGGAGGCGTGTCCACCCCGGACAACGGATGGTCCTTCGGAACGGTTGGCTTCGACGCGCGACGCTACGTGCCACTGGTGGGGCCCAGCATTTTGGCCTTGCGCATGGCGGGCGATTGGTCCATCGGCCAAAAAAAGCTGCTCCACATGCTCGGTGGCACGGACAACAGCCTTTCGCTTGCGGGCAACGCCAACACGCCTGTGGACCCCGATGTCGGCTTTGCCTACCAAGCGCGCATCACGCCGTTGCGCGGATTCCAAAACAACGTCCGCAACGGGTCCAACGTGGCCGTCGCCAACGCGGAAATTCGGCTGCCGTTCTTCTTCAACAGCGCCGGGAAATCGGACTTCTTCAAACACCTCCAGGCCGTGGCATTTGCGGACGTGGGTGCCGCGTGGACGGGTCTTCACCCCTACTCCGACGAAAACGCCTTCAACTTCGTGACCGTCGAGTCCAACCCCATCACCGTGACGGTCAACAACAACCGAGAGCCCGTGCTGTACGACCTCGGGTTTGGGTTGCGATCCCGGTTCCTCGGATATTGGTTGGCCGCGGATTGGGCGTACGGCGTCGACGACGGCATCACCTTGCCGCGACGTTTTACCTTGTCCCTGAATTTTGATTTCTAAGCCATGCCCCTCGATCCCGCCACGCTCTTCACGCTTCTTGCCATTGGACTTTTCGCCGGCGTCGCCTCCGGGTTTGTGGGCGTCGGTGGCGGACTTGTCCTCGTGCCCGCCATGATGGTCTTCCTCGGCCTCGGCCAGCACGCGGCTCAAGGCACGAGCCTCGCGATGATGTTGCCTCCCGTGGGCATCCTCGCAGTGATGCAGTACCACAAAGCCGGCGAGGTGCATTGGGCGTTCGCGGCGGTGCTGTGCATCACATTCGTGGTCGGCGCGTGGGGCGGCTCCAAACTCAGCTTGCGGCTGTCGGAAGGATGGGTGAAACTGGTGTTTGGCCTGGTGATGTTGTACGCCTCCGTGCGCATGTTGTTCAAAGCGTGGGCCCAAATCCAACCCACCCTCTTCCCATGACGCTTCAGCAGATCCTTCGCGACTTGGCGGAAACCCATCACGGCGAATGGGTCGCGTTGCGGCGCCACCTTCACGCCCATCCCGAATTGTCGTTTCAGGAGCACGAGACCATGGCCTTCGTGGCTCAGCAACTCGAGGCCTGGGGCATCGAGCACGAGACCCACGTGACGGACACCGGGATCGTGGCCCATGTCTACGGCACCGACCCCGATTCGAGGTTCGTGGCGTTGCGGGCCGACATGGACGCCCTTCCGATCCAGGAAGCGAACGACGTGCCCTACGCGTCGACGCGTCCGGGTGTCATGCACGCCTGCGGCCACGATGTCCACACCACCTCCCTGCTGGGCGCCATCCAACTTCTTCACGCCACACGCGACCACTGGCGCGGCACCGTTCGCTGCATCTTCCAACCCGGCGAGGAGCGCATTCCCGGGGGCGCCAAAGGCATGGTGGCCGCAGGGGTGCTAACGAACCCGACCCCCGCCCACATCCTGGGGCAACACGTCTACCCGCAACTCCCCGCCGGCCACGTCGGGGTGCGTGCCGGAGCCTACATGGCCTCGGCCGACGAAATTCACATGACTGTCCACGGCAAAGGCGGACACGCCGCCCTTCCCCACCTGTGCAAGGACGCTGTGCTCGCCACATCGGCGATTCTCCTGGCTGCCCAGCAACTCGTGTCGCGCATGTGCCCGGCGGCGGTGTCCTCGGTCCTGTCGTTTGGGCGCGTCGAAGCCCTCGGGGCCACCAACGTCCTCCCCGACAGCGTCGCCGTGCAAGGCACGTTCCGTTCCCTCGACGAATCTTGGCGCACGGAGGCCCATGCCCTGCTCACGGACGTCGTTCACAGCACTGCGAAGGCCTACGGCTGCACGGTGGATTTCGAGATTCGCCTCGGATACCCCCACGTGCACAACGACGACGCGCTCGCGCATGCTTTCAAGCAGGCGGCCTTGGATTACCTCGGGGAAGACGCCGTGCACGACCTAGGCATCCGCATGACCGGGGAGGATTTCAGTTACTTCGCCAACGAAATCCCAGGTTGTTTCTACCGTTTGGGCACCGCCTCACCGGACAAGAACAACCCACACGGCACGCACGGATTGCACACACCGCAATTTGATGTGGATGAATTGTCGCTGAAAGTCGGGGCGGGATTGATGGCCTACGCTGCGGCCACCGTCGACCGATGAGGACCTTGCGCGATCAATGCGCGACCTGGCAGAGGAACTTGATGCGCGCGAGGCGAAGTTCTTCCTCGGAATAGGCGTCTTCAAACTCTTCACGTGCGGCGACAAGGCTCTCGTCTTCCGACTCGCTGAAGAATTCGAACAATTCTTCCAAGCATTCGTCGTCGAGGCTTTCCTCCAAAATGTGATCCAAGCTGACTTTGGTGCCGGCACTGACAATCGCCTCGATTTCCTCCAATACCTGAGCACGTTGACCGTGAATGCCCGCTGCAATGTCGTCGAGACCCATCTTCCGGTCGAGAAGCTGGATGATGGTCACTTTGTTGCTCGACTTGGACCCGCTGCTGCGAACCAGAAGCGAGTCGTCGCGCTCAATGCCTTCTTCGTCCACGTATTGCGCAATCAGCTTCGTAAATGGCTCGCCAAACTTGGCGGCTTTGCCTGAGCCGACGCCCGTGATGCGAAGCAATTCGTCGGGGTTGATGGGATAGTGGGTCGCCATTTCATCCAAACTGATGTCCTGGAAGATGACGTAGGGGGGCAACCCCTTTTCCGCACTGACTTTCTTTCGGAGCTCCGTGAGCATGCCTCGAAGCTTGGGGTCGAGGGCGCCGCCACTTGCACCGTGGGTTTGGGAGAGCGAGTCGCCGGAGTCGACGTCAGTGAAGTCCCGTTGGTTGGCCAGCATGATCGCTCTTGGAGACGCCACAAAGGATTTGCCCTTTTCCGTCAGGTGAAGCACGCCGTACTTCTCCACTTCTTTTTCGAGGAAGTTGAGGACGACGGTCTGACGGACAATGCCTTGCCAAAACTCGAGATCATGCTCATTTCCGCGACCCCAAAAAGCGCTCCCGATCACGCCGTAGTCGGCCATCTGACGGTTCTCCGTCGCCGTCAAAAGCGAGGTGAAGAATCCCATGCGGTGCTTGTGATTGTGCTCCAATACGGCACTCAGCAGCAAGTGAACCTCCTCCTGGCGGTCGACCAAGGTGGGCGGGTTGAGGCTGTTGTCGCAGTTCATGGCGCCCGGACCGTTGACTTCGTCAAACTCCTCTCCGAAGTAGTGCAGCAAGAACTTGCGTCGACTTGTGGCCGTCTCGGCATACGCCATCACTTCTTGCAGGAGTTGCATGCCCACTTCTTGTTCCGCGATGGGCTTGCCCTGCAGGAACTTCTCAAGCTTGTCGATGTCTTTGTGGCTGTAGAACGCAATGCATCGCCCTTCACCGCCATCGCGACCTGCTCGGCCTGTCTCTTGGTAGTAGCTCTCCAAGGATTTAGGCATGTCGTAATGGATGACAAACCGAACGTCCGGCTTGTCGATCCCCATCCCAAACGCAATGGTCGCCACAATGACATCCACATCCTGCATCAAGAACTGGTCCTGGATGCTGCTGCGCTGGTGGCTGTCCATGCCGGCGTGGTAGGCCAAGGCCTTCACACCGTTGACGCGCAACGTGTCGGCGATTTGCTCCACCTTCTTGCGACTGAGGCAATACACAATGCCACTCTTGCCCACGTTTTGGAGGCAGTGGCGAACGATTTGCTTGAGTGCTTCCTTTTTGGGCCGAATCTCGTAGAACAGGTTGTCCCTGTTGAACGAGGACTTGAGCACCACGGCGTCCACCATGTCCAGGTTTTTCTGGATGTCTTGCTGGACTTTGGGGGTGGCTGTGGCGGTCAGCGCCATAATCGGCACGTCGGCAATCCCCTTGATGATGGGCTTGATCCGGCGGTATTCCGGACGAAAATCGTGACCCCACTCGGAAATGCAGTGCGCTTCGTCCACCGCCACAAAGCTGATCCGCACCGACTTCAAGAATTCGATGTTCTCCGCTTTGGTCAGGCTTTCTGGCGCCACGTACAGCAGCTTGGTCCAACCTTCGACCACTTCTTGTTTCACGCGTTCGGCCTCGGATTTGGCCAGTGAGGAATTCAAGAAATGGGCCACCCGCTTGTCCTCGTGGTGGCCACGAATGGCGTCCACTTGGTTTTTCATCAAGGCGATGAGCGGGCTGATGACCAGGGTCACGCCGTCCAACATGAGCGCCGGGAGTTGATAGCACATCGACTTTCCGCCACCGGTCGGCATGATCACAAATGTGTCACGCCCGTCCAGCACGCTTCGGATGGCTTTTTCTTGCTCACCCTTGAATTCGTCGAATCCAAAAAATTCTTTCAGCGCCTCTTGTGGCGCCAACTCAACCAGGCTCATTGGTAGGCATTAGCTTTGCTCCTCTAAATATACGTAAAACGGCCACGTGAGCAAACCCTCTTTTTCCACATCGGAACCCTTCCGCGCACATCGCGATCTTCAAGTTGGCCAGCGCTCTCTTCGCTTGGCGGCTAAAGCGCTGGAATCCACAGCGGAGAAGTTAGGTCAGGCCTTTCAACATGCCTGCGACCACCTTGCTGGTGCAGGCGGCAAAGTGGTGGTCACGGGAGTGGGAAAGAGCGCACATGTTGCCGCCAAGATTGCCGCCACTTTGAATTCCACGGGCACGCGTGCCATGTTCCTGCACGCGGGCGAAGCACTGCACGGCGACGTGGGTGCCGTGGAATCGGGGGACGTCGTGCTCTGCCTGTCCAAAAGCGGCAGCAGCGATGAAGTTGTGGGGCTGCTCCCGACCTTGAAGAACCGCGGATGCACTTTGGTGGCCATGACCGCCCGGGCAGACTCCCCTTTGGGCAAACAGGCCAACGTCGTGTTGGATGTGAATGTCGCGGAAGAAGCATGCCGTTTTGACTTGGCGCCGACCACCAGCACGTCACTTCAACTGGCCTTGGGCGACGCGTTGGCCATGGCCCTCATGGAACGCTCGGGATTCCAGCCCGACGATTTTGCGAAGAACCACCCGGCGGGCGCACTCGGCAAGAAGTTGACGTGGACTTTGAAAGAATTGGTGGACCCAACCCGACGCCCTGCGGTGTCGTGGACGGCCGACGTGGCCACGGTCCTTCAGGTGATGTCAGAGGGACGGTATGGAGCGACGGTCGTTTGGGCCAAAGGCTCGGAAACGGAAATGGCCGGAATCGTGACCGACGGAGACCTTCGCCGGGCCCTGGCGGGAGGGGTGATGTCAGGACGGTGCGCAGGGGATTTGGCCTCGTTGAAGCCCAAGACGCTCGACGCCTCAACCCTGGCTACGAAGGCTGCCCAATGGATGCAAGAACAAGGCATCAGCCAAGTGGTGGTGACGGTGGACGACTCGTACCTCGGAATGGTTCACCTGCACGATTGCCTCCGCGAGGGGTTGGTGTAACTTCGCGTCATGCCTTTGGATCAGGTCCACGACGAAGCCCAAATGGGCTTTCTCGACCACCTCGAAGAACTGCGACGTCGGTTGTTCATCTCCGTCGTGGCCATCTTGGCGGGAGGCACGGTCTTGTTCGTGAAGAAAGACTGGGTGTTCGACGTGGTGCTTTTTGGGCCACGGGACAAGGGATTCATTAGCTACCGCGCCTGGTGCTGGCTTTCCCATGCCGTCGGTTCAGGCGACGCCTTGTGTGTCGAACGCATCTCCTACGAACTCATCAACACGACCATGCTCGGCAACTTTTCCGCGCACATCATCGTGAGCGTGGTGGGCGGGTTGATTCTGGCATTTCCCGTTCTGATTCATCAAGTCTGGGCCTTTGTCAAACCGGCGATGAAGGCCGGCGAGCGCAATGCCGCCCGTGGGGCTGGATTGGCTTCTTCGGTGTTGTTTTTGGCGGGGGTGGCCTTTGGGTATTACCTCGTCGCGCCCCTGAGTTTGCAGTTCCTAGGCAACTATGAAATTGGAGACGTCGCGTCTCGCATCGCCGTGATGAGCTACGTCAAGACTGTGGCGAGCATCACGTTGGCGGCGGGCATCGTGTTTCAATTGCCAGTCATGGTCTTCTTCCTCAGCAAGGCCGGACTCGTGACGGCTCCGATGTTGAAGTCCTACCGAAAGCATGCGTTGGTGGCCATCTTGGCCCTCTCCGCCGTGATTACGCCTCCCGACGTCACGAGCCAAATCCTCGTCTCGCTTCCGGTGCTCGTGCTTTATGAATTGGGCATTTGGATTGCCCGCCGTCAGGACAAACGACGGGGCCTCTGATGCGGACCTTTCTCGCCCTCCTCCTCGGGTTCAGTGTGGTTCTCGCCACCGCCCAAACCTCCGTTTCCGGCCGCGTCTTTGACGGGGAGAGCGGCGAGCCCCTGCCCTTTGTGAACGTCAGCTTCGCCGCATCCAACCTCGGCACCATGACCGACCTCGACGGCATGTACGCTCTCGCGGCGGGCGAAGAGCGCGTCACGCGCATGGTCATTTCAAGCTTGGGGTACCAGAGCCAAAGCATCCCGCTGCAGCGCGGCGTTCCACAAGTCATCAACGTGGCGCTCGAAGCGCGGAGCGTGGACCTCGAAGCGGCGGTGGTGCGTCCCGACAAAAAAGCGGTGAATCCCGCCAAGCCGCTCATGCAGCGCGTGGCCGAGGCGAAACCTCAGAACGATCCGGCACTCCTGCCCGCCTTGAACCACGCGTTTTACGACGTGCAGGAAGTGGCCATCAACGACTACCCGGAGCGTTGGCCCGAGCGGCGATGGTGGGGGCCGTTTTCGTGGGTTTGGGACCACCTGGATTCCTCCCAAAGCCGAGTCGCGTTGCCGTTGTTCGTGACTGAGGTGTCGGGGACGCTTCGCACCGAAGGACGGCGACGCGAAAAACGCATTGAAGCGGCGCGCGCCACGTGGATGAAAAACGGGGAGAACACGTCGAGTGTGCAATCCGAGTTTTTGGACATCAACTTGTACGAGAACCAGATGTTGCTGCTCGACCGTGCGTTCACCAGTCCCCTCCACGACCGAGGCAACGTGCACTACCGCTACTACATCCTCGACACGCTCGATCACGGGAACCGGCCGTGCTTCCACCTCGCCTTTGTGCCGCGCCGGCGGGGCGAACTGACGTTCGAAGGGGAGATGTGGATCGACACGCTGACCTTGGGCTTGCGGCATGTGGAAGCCAAAATCAGCGAAGGCGCCAACGTCAACTTCGTGCGCAACTACACCTGGAGCCAGACTTACGAATTGCACGAAGGTCGATGGGTGCTCGGACGTGAAGAAAACCTCGCCGACGTCAGTCTGCGCGAAGGCGGCATGGGGATCTACAGCCACCAAACGGTGGTCAACACCGCCTTCGAATTGGCTGAGGCATGGCCTGACTCAGTGTGGGGCAGTGCGCGAGACATGAGCTTCGCCAAAGGCGCCAACGACGTGCTTGAAGAGGAATGGCAAACCTTGCGTTCAGAACCGTTGACCGAACGTGCTTCGACCACGTATTGGTTGGTCGACACCGTCCAAAGCATGCCTCAATACAAGTTCCTGGAAGGATTCCTGATGCTCGCGGGCACGGGGTACATCGTGAAGGGACCGTTGGAGTTTGGGCCCTACTTCCGCGCTTACAGCACCAACGCCATTGAAGGACAACGCTACAGCCTTGGGGTCCAAACCAGCAACGACTTTTCACGCAAAATCTGGCTTCGCACCTTCGGGGCGTACGGCACCCTCGACCAACGTTGGAAGTACGGTGCTTCGGCCGAATGGATCCTGAACAAATCGCCGCGCACGGAAATCTTCGCCGAACACACCCGCGACATCGACCAGCTCGGCATGATGGGGTTCTTCGACCAAGGAAACGGACTGAACAGCGCCCTTCAGTTGGACACCATGAACCGCCTGAGCGAAATCACCCGCACCGAGATCAGCATGCTGCATGAATTCGGGTCCGGGTGGGGGCAGTCCGTGGAATTCCGTCACCGCAGCGTTGCCCCGCGCGGCGATGTGCTTTTTGTTCGTGAAAACGACCCCACCGGCACTTCCCCCCTCGTGACCGCTGAGCTGACCCTGCAAACGCGGTACGCACGGAACGAAAAGTTTGTGTCGGGCGCATTCGAACGCGTCAGCCTCGGCTCCAAATGGCCGGTACTGACCGGCACCGTCACCCTCGGCATTCCCCGCATCGCGGGAAGCGAATTCAACTACCAGCGCTGGTCCATCGACGCCGAGGGCACCCAACGGCTCGGACCGATCGGTCGCCTGGAATGGTGGAGCCAAGCCGGGATGTACACCGGCCGCGCCCCCGTGGTGCTGACGGAACTGCAGCCCGCCAACGAAACCGCGCTCAGCATCAACGAGGCCTTCAACCTGTTGCGGTTCATGGAGTTCGCGAGCGATCGGTGGGCACGGGGCTGCGTGGAATGGCACGGCGAAGGTCTCCTGCTCGGACGCCTCCCCGTGATCAAAAACCTGCACCTGCGCGAGGTCGTCGGCGTCAAGGGCGTGATCAGCAGCTGGGATCCACGGCATGAGACGGTGACCGAAATGCCCTCCACGACCACCGGATTGAGCGGGACATATGCCGAGGCGGTGTTTGGGGTGGAGAACCTGTTCCGGGTGCTTCGCATCGACGTTCACCGTCGTGTGACCGAATCCATGCCAGGCATGCGAGAACCCTGGGGCGTTCGAGTGGGCCTCGGAGTGGAACTTTGACCGAACTTTGAAGCATGTCCGTTGACCTCATCGCCACCGACCTCGTCAAATCGTACGGCAAGCGCACCGTTGTGGACCGCGTGTCGTTCCGCGTCGCTCCCGGCGAAGTCGTGGGGCTGCTCGGGCCCAACGGCGCAGGCAAGACCACGAGCTTTTATGCCGTGGTGGGCCTTGTCAAGCCGGACGGCGGGCAAGTGCACCTCGGCGAGGACGAGGTGACGAAGGACCCGATGTACGTTCGAGCCCAAAAAGGCATCGGCTACCTCCCCCAAGAGCCGAGCGTGTTCCGCAAACTCAGCGTGGAAGACAACGTCGCCGCCATCCTTGAAATGCAGGGCTTGTCGAAAGCCCGAGCAACCAAACGGCTGGAAGAACTGCTCGACGAATTCAACCTTCAAACGGTGCGAAAGAGCTCCGGGGACGTGCTGTCAGGTGGGGAACGTCGTCGTACGGAGATCGCTCGAGCCCTGGCGTCCAACCCCGCGTTCATCCTCCTCGACGAGCCGTTTGCGGGCGTCGACCCCATCGCTGTGGAAGACATCCAGCGCATCGTGAACCAGCTGCGTTTGAAAGGAATTGGCGTGCTGATCACGGACCACAACGTGCAGGAAACGTTGCACATCACCGACCGCGCGTACCTCTTGTTTGAGGGGAAAATTTTGAAGGAAGGAACAGCCGAAGAATTGGCTGCGGACGAAACCGTGCGCCGCGTTTACTTGGGCCAAAACTTCACGCTCCGCCCACGCCCCGAGCGTTGAGCTGAGCGTCCAACAGACGCGCCACGTACTTCCCCATCACGTCGAACTCCAAGTTCATGGGCGACCCCACCGGCGTTTGGTTCAAGTTGGTGTGTTCCCACGTGTAGGGAATGATGGCCACCGAGAAGCGACCGGGGGTGCTGTCCACCACCGTCAGGCTGATGCCGCTCAGCGCGATGCTCCCCTTTGGCACGGTGATCCACTCGGGGCCGACCGGGTGCTCGACCGTCAGAATCCAGCTTCCGTCCCGCTCTTCCACCCCCGCCAAGGTGCCCGTGGTGTCGACGTGACCTTGCACGACGTGGCCGTCGATCCGGTCGCCAACAACGGCACATCGTTCGAGGTTGAATGGGTGTCCAACGGGGCAAGATCCGAGGTGGGTCTTGGCCAAGGTTTCTTCGATGGCCGTCACCGTGTACACGTCGCCTTCGATCCCCACCACCGTGAGGCACACGCCGTCGTGAGCCACACTCTGGTCGATTTGCAACTCCGAGGTGAAGGGCGCACGCACGTCGAGGTGAACGTTGGTTCCTTCGTGGCGCAGGCCGACCAATTGGCCTTGAGCTTCAATGATTCCGGTGAACATGCCCCAAAATTAGTCCGTCGTTGGGTTGGAGCCCACCACCAAGTGAAGCTCTCCCGAAAATCGCTCGGGCACAATGCCTTCCAACCGGCGCGTGAACACGGTAGCCGCGTAGAAATACACCCCTTCCGGAAGCCGTTGGCCGGTGTCGAGGTACGTCCCGTCCCAATTCACATCCGGGTCGTTCGTCTCAAACACCGGTTCGCCCCACCGGTTGTGGATGACCACGTTCACGCTGTCCACGAATTTCCAGGGGAACGCCCGGAACGTGTCGTTGCTTTCGTCGGCGTTGGGCGTGAACACGTTGGGCAAGAAATAGAACGGGCAGTTGTCCACGCAGATCGTGTCTCCCGCCAAACTTTCGTTGCGACGCAATTCCCCGTCAGGGCCCGGCATCAAGCTGTCCAACGCCGTCACCACGAAGCACCCCGCGATCGTTCGGAATTCGTCGTCTTCGTTGAACACCGCGATCGTCGTCTCCGGGTCATCCACCTGGCGCCACAGCGTGAGTGAATCGCCCAAGAAAGGCGCCCAATAAATGCGGTACCCCGTGATGTCGTCCGACGTGCACGACTCCGGCACCGACCAACGCAAGGTGTCCCGTTCCACCAGGCAATTGGCATCCACCTCCAGCGCAAGGTTGCACGGTGGGGTGTAATCAAACGGCCGCTCACACGCCTCCTGACTCCGATTCAACAATGGCGATGCGACGGTCGGGTCGTCGTAACCGCCGACGGTGGTCACGCGGTAGCAATACGTCGCGCCATTGACCAAGCCGGTGTCCACAAACGAGGGCGACCCCACCGTGTCCAAAACCACAAATTCGCCCCCCGGGGGCACCCGTTTTTCAATCACGTATCCGGAAACTTGCCAAGGCACGCCCTGCATCACGTCCAACCGCAATTGGTTGTCGTCCGGCGTCAACCGAAGCCAAGGCGTGGTGGCCGAAGGCGGTACCCCCACGAGTTCTCCGTCGCTGAACAGGTGAATGCTGAAGGACCAAGCCCAAGACTCGGTGTCCAACTCCGTCAACCACACGACCGTGTCCAGAGCCATCAAGTCCGCCTCGATCCCCGATGCCCAAAGAACGGCATCCTCCCCCTCGATTCCGTCCATCGGCTCTCCCCTCAGCTCATAACGGTAAGGTCCAGGAAACGCCACGTCATCCAGTTCCGAAGGCCGAGACCACCCCACCAATACGGAATCGGAAGGACCGGTGGTTTGGACCGACGCTCGGGTCATGACGGGAACGTCCTTTCGAATCCGGTTGCACACCTCTTCACTGGCGAGAGACAACGCGCCGTCGCCGTAACGCGTCACCACGCGATAACAATACGTCACGCCAAAACTCAGACCTGTTTCATCCACCCAACCCACGCCGTCCAAATCCTCCGAACTGCCCACCAGGTCGTAGCCCACCCCATTGGGAATACCCGTCTCACAAAGGATGGGTTCCCAAGTGGTCTCCTCTTCCTGAAGCCTCCGGTACACGTCATACCCACCCAAAGCCTGCTGGGGAGTCGCCACGTCTTCCACGCAGGAGTTGGGCGTCCATCCCACGGCCATGTCGTACCCAATGGGCTCCACGGAAAGGCCCTCCACGGGAGGGGAGATCACGGTGATTTGGCGTGTTTCAATGTCCACCAAAGGAACGGCGTTGCCCACGTCTTGAACCTTGAACACCACTTGGTAGGGCTGCGCGCGCACCTCCGCGCACTCGGGGGACCACGTGAAGGCCGCCGTGCCTCCGCCTGCAGCAGCAAATTGGGCCGGATGAGCCACTTCCGTCAGAGCTCCACCGACCGCCGACATCGCCAACCCGTCGCCATCGGGGTCGGAAGCGAACACGGTGAACGTCAACGTTTCGCCAGCCAACACACAGGTGTCCGACATCGCCAACAACTCCGGAGCTTGGTTGGCACACAGCTGAACGTCGATTTGCAGGTCCCGCGTGACTTCGCCCACCTTGCGCAACAACCCTCCCACTTCACGCCATTCTTCAATGCGAATGGCCACGTTGTATTCGCCAGCAACCTGAGGCGATTCCCAGGTCAAATCCCCGGTGTTGGCGTCGATGACAAACACGTCAGGCGCGGCACTTACCTGATCCGGGAAGAGGTATGTGGGGATGAATTCTCCTCCAAAACCCCGGCACGGAACCAAGCTGTAGGTCAGAATGTCGCCGTCGGGATCGTGGGCCGCCGGGTTGTGCACCCACGGCTGATTGAGGCAGGCGTTTTCCGTGGCGGGATTCAGCAATTGAACGCTGTTGTTGTGCCCGGCTTGCGGGTCGATGATCAACAGCGATTGAATGGCAAAGGGCGTGTCCACCGAACCTGTCATGTTCAGGACCCCTTCGTTCCTGTTGGGATCTTCCACCGTCAGGGGATAGATGCCGGGGCCGCCGTACGTGTGGGTGCCGCGGTACATGTTTTTTTGGATGTCCCCAGGCATGACGGTGACCGGGAGTTCGCGCTCCAAGCTGTCGAGTTGCCCCCCCATTTCATCCCCCCACGTCAAGAACAACCACGGACGATCGGCCAAGGCGCTGGCCTTGGTGTAAGTCGTGATGACCACCTCGTACGTCAGGCCCTGAACATGGGAGTACGTGATTTCGCCGGCGCGGTTGTGCGTGGCATGTGCGGTTTGGCCTCCTCCAAACCACATCGCGGCGAGAAGCAACCACGCGGCGACCCGCCAACGCGAAAGGAGAGGAAATAAGGCCAACGGCATGGGAAGACCAAGGTACTCGTCGCTACCTTTGGACCCACCTCATGAGCCCCAAGAATTCCAAAATCAAGGTCGGCATCTCCTGCGGCGACCCCAACGGCATCGGACTGGAAGCCCTGGCCGACGCGTTGGCGGACGAACGCACGCTCGCCAGCATGATTCCCGTCGTCTTCGCCCCTCGAAGCGTGGCGGAAGCCTCGTTTGAGAACGTGACCTGGAGCGAGGTCGACGAAGCGAAGAATGCGGAAGCGGGGCAAATCAACGTCGTCACCTTCGAGGCCGACGACTTTGAGCACAAGCCTGGCGAGCCCTCAAAAGAGGCGGGCGCAGTGGCCATGAAAGGACTGGAAATTGCCGTGGCGCATCTGGCCAAGACGGCTGTCGACGTGCTCGTGACCGCGCCCATCAACAAGGACACGATCCGTCAAGCCGGCTTCGCCTTTCCAGGCCACACCGAATACCTCGCGAGCGAGGCGGGGGTCGACGAGGTGTTGATGCTCCTGTGCTGCGATGGGCTGCGCATCGGCATGGTCACCGGGCACGTCGCGTTGAAAGACGTCGCCGCTTCTTTGAGCCCAGAGCGCATCGGCACAAAATTGCGGTTGATGCACGAGAGCCTGTCTCGGGATTTTGGGCTTCCCTCGCCGCGCATTGCGGTGCTTGGCCTGAACCCCCACGCGGGCGACAACGGCATGATGGGCGACGAAGAGAAACGGATCATCGCGCCGGCCATTCAAAAAGCCCAAACCGAGGGCCTCTCCGTCCACGGACCCTACGCCGCGGATGGCTTCTTCGGATCGGGAGCGTTCCGGAAATTCGATGGCGTCCTGGCGATGTACCACGACCAGGGCCTCGCTCCGTTCAAGGCGCTGAGCTTTGGCCGGGGAGTGAACTTCACCGCGGGGCTTCCCGTGGTGCGCACCAGCCCAGATCACGGCACGGGCTTTGACATCGCCGGCCAAGGCCAAGCGAACGGAGACTCGTTCCGAGAAGCGATTCGCCTCGCGTGCGACGTGCGCCTGAACCGCATCGAGCACCGCGAACTCACAGCGAACCCGCTTGAAATCGCCCCACCCAAGCCGGAGTACCGCGCCCGCCGCTGAGCCTCAACGCGGTCACGCACCGAGCCACCCACAAATGAAGAGCGTTTGAGGTTGGCAATTCCGACTGCTTTCGCTACCTTTGCACTCCCCAAAATCTGGAGGACATGGATTTGCTGGCCGATTACCGCATCCCTTTTGTGGGTTTGAAGCCTGGAAAGCATGAATTCCAGATGCGTGTGGACCCGGAGTTCTTTGCGTGTTTCCCCCATTCCGACGTGGACCAAGTTCACGGGGAAGTGCTCGTGGAGTTGGACAAACTCGACACCACGATGACCCTTCGCCTGACCTTGGATGCGGAAATGACGGCGCCTTGCGACCGTTGTTTGGACGACGTCACCGTTCCCTTGACCGGGAGCGAGCGCGTGTCGATTCGCTTTGGCGACGAGACCGTGCAAGACGACGAGTTGTGGATCCTTGGTTCGAATGAATACCAACTCAACGTGGCTGACGCCATTTTCGAGCTGGTTCATTTGGCCAAACCCACTCGCGCCATCCATGAAAACGAAGACGATTGCGATTTGGACATGTCCGAATGGCAGGACGACTCGCCGGAAGACGGAGACGACACGCAGGACATCGACCCACGTTGGGCAGCATTGAAAGGACTCGACAATTAACGCACTATGGCACATCCTAAGAGACGGCAAAGCAAAACGCGTACGCGCAAGCGCCGCACCCACGACGCCCTGACGGCGGCCAACGTGAGCACCTGCCCAACGACGGGCCAACCTCACATGTTCCACCGCGCCCACTGGCACGAGGGCAAGCTCTACTACAAGGGCAAGGTGGTGATGGAGCGCGAAGAGGCATAAGCCGAAGTGCGACATTGACCCTGGGCTTTCGGGCCTGGCAAAAAGGATTCCCACACGGAATCCTTTTTTCGTGCCACGACTTTTCCACGTCACACGTTGAAGACTCGGCCTCAATTCAAACTTCTGGCCTGATTTCCCCTTCTACCTTTGGCGCTCATTCACACCCAGCCCATGCCTGCTGCAATCACCTGCGTCGCCGGATACCTGCCCGACGACAAGCTCACCAACGCCGACCTCGAGAAGATGGTCGACACCTCCGACGAATGGATCCGATCGCGCACCGGAATCGAGGAGCGACGCATTTTGAAAGACCCCACCAAGGCCACTTCAGATATGGGTGCAGAAGCGGTGAAATCGCTTTGCGCCAAATCTGGCCTCGACCCCGCTGACATTGACCTCATCATTTGCGCAACGGTCACCCCAGACATGCTGTTTCCATCCACGGCCAACCTCATTGGTCACAAGGTGGGCGCGACCAAGGCATGGGGGTTTGACCTCAGTGCCGCGTGCAGCGGCTTTTTGTTTGCGTTGAACACGGGCGCCCAGTTCGTGGAAAGCGGAAATGCCCAAAACGTCGTCATCGTCGGCGCCGACAAAATGTCCTCCATCATCGACTACACCGACCGCACCACGTGCGTGTTGTTTGGGGATGGCGCCGCCGCGGTGCTGCTCCAGAAAGAGGAAGGTGACTGTGGCATTCTGGACGCCAAGCTCCACTCGGACGGCGCAGGTGGCAACTTCTTGTGCATGCCTGCGGGCGGCTCGTTGCGTCCCGCCAGCCATGAAACGGTGGACGCCAAGCAGCACTTCATCTTCCAAGATGGCCAACCCGTCTTCAAGGCGGCCGTCACGAGCATGGCGGACGTCAGCTACGAAGTGATGGAGCGCAACGGCCTGACCGCAGACGACGTCGCCTGGCTGGTTCCACACCAAGCCAACCTGCGCATCATTGACGCCACGCAGCGTCGCACTGGCCTTCCTCACGAGAAGGTCATGATCAACATTCAGAAATACGGCAACACGACTGCCGCCACCATTCCTCTGTGCCTCCACGACTGGGAGTCGCAACTGAAGCGTGGCGACAACCTCATTTTGGCCGCCTTTGGAGGTGGTTTCACATGGGGGGCAGTCTACGTCAAGTGGGCATATGACAGCGCAAATTGACGCCGTTCACAAGCCCTGAACTACCTTTCCCCCGCAAAAC
>ENA-OUOG01000820-OUOG01000820.1-marine-metagenome-genome-assembly--contig:-NODE-820-length-38968-cov-7.536499_pt1 | contig 38968 bp, 33 predicted proteins | sample MGYA00248635_ERZ508505 | MGnify/ENA primary metagenome ERZ508505 (study PRJEB26176, sample SAMN06267871) | marine metagenome | isolation source: Saanich Inlet, British Columbia, Canada | place: Pacific... | reverse complement strand
AAGCGTTTGCATTTTATTCCAATTATCAATTCCGCCATGAGCATCAAAAACTTTTGTTATAGACTCTGGGTAAATACTAGTCGTAATGTCTTCCTTTTTAATTGTTTCTATTTCTGTAGATTCTACTTTTATGTTTCCTTCTTCACCAATATGATTTCTACCTAAATCACCACGATTTGCTGTTGTATTTCTATCAGGTAATATAGAGTTGCTTAATAAACCTTGACTTGGTACTCTTTTTCCACTTAGTGCGTATTGAGATCCCTCTACACCTGCTGCACCAAAAAATCCAGAAGGGTCTCCCTCCTGTATATACGTATCTGTCCTAAATCCTCGTAAAAAATGTGTACCTGTACCATTTACCGGTACTTGTGCAAGAGTAGAACCTGCTACTTGAGCTACATGTTTAACTGTGCCTCCAACTCTTCTTATAATATTACCGGCAACTGTACCGTCGTTACCTTCGAGCTTTTTTGTTATTTCTCCTTGCTTTAGTAATGCTTCATTTGCTAGGTGTTTTACTCCTGGTTTATCAATAAGCATTTGAGCAATACGAGATGCATCATCAACTCTTCTAGTAATCTCATTAGAAGTACTACCTTCTTGTTTTGTTACATAAGGAGCCTTGATCCCACTATCCTCATATTGTAGAGAACGGAGAGTATCCATACGACCTTCGTCGAAGTCCTTTTTTAAGTTCCTTATAATCGGCATATATTACTTATGCTGGTGGATTATCTAAATACTTATCTGGAGTAGTTCCATCTAAATCTAATCCAGAAACGCTCTGCTCAATAGCCGGTTGATTATTAATCGAAGACTGATTGTGTAAAGTCGAGGTAGTTTTAGCTCCTGGTCTAGTTGCAGGAGTTTGTCCTTGCAATCCTAAAATAGAGTTAGGGAGTTGATTATTTAAAATTCCGTTTGCCATAATTAATTATTTTAATTGATTTATTATAAATAGAAGTTAAGAAAGTTTATAAGTACCTAGTACCTGTGTCTCTCCTACTTTATTTCCGTCTAAGTATACATTACCTCCTGCAGATACTACCGATATAAGGGTATCTAATTTAGCAGATATCTCAGCCATACTGTTATCTTCACTATCCCCTTCTCCAAATAATCCTCCTAGAGCTGCTAGAGGTGCCATTACAAGAGCAAATCCAGATAAGGCCATTAAAGCCGGTATAGCTGCTATTCCAGCTATGGCTATAGCTCCTAATCCGGCTGCTATGCTCATTAATCCTAACCCTACAAGCATTAATTGAGGAGCTATTATTGCTAATCCAGTTAACTGTTGTATAAGAGATTCTATTGGAGTATTACCAAGTAAATTAAAAGCAAAAGCTGCTGGTATAAGTGATGCACCTAGTAATGCGATTGCTCCTGCTCCAGCTGCTATGAAAGGAAATAAGAATCCTAATCCTGCCGCTGCTAACCCTAATAAAGTTAATGCACCGGCAAAAGCAAACATCTGCCCTGGGTTAATGTCTTTTAGTAAGCTAAATCCATATGCTGCGGGTATTAAAGCTACTCCTAATATACCCATAGCCAGTGCTCCTTGAATAATTTGACCTCCAACATTACCTAGTAAAGCTAAGGTTAATCCTAACATACTTAATGAACCAGCAAATGCAAGCATTTGTGCCGGATCTACATCTTTCACCATCTTTAATGCTAGAGCAAAAGAAACTCCTAAAGCCAATCCTGCTATACCTAAAGCTAATGCTCCTTTTACAACATCACCAAACTGTTTTCCAATAGAAGCTAGACCATCTCCTAATCCTTTTAAAAAGCCTTTTGGTCCTTCTCCTGCTCCGGGTTTTACTCCTTTAGTTGAATCGGCTAATTTTTTAGTATCTTCTGTTGCTTTTTCTTTTAGTTTTTCTAAAGGATTAAGTCTTGTACCTCCTTTAGTTAATATCATTTTTCCTTGAGGAGATAGTACACTATATAAATCTCCTGCTTTAGATTTTACATTACCAGTTAAAGCACCTCTAGCAACATTTGCAAAATCCTTAATGCCGCTTTTTACTGAGGACATATTGCTTTTAAAATTTGAGAAAAAGCCCATTACTCCTTTACCTTTGTCCATTAGACTTTTTCCTAGATTTCCTGCACTTGCTGCTATATTAACAAACCCACCTGCTAGTAACTTACCTGCTCCATAAGCCGCTAGTAAATAAGGCGCTATTGGAGCTACGAAAGATACTGCTTTTGCAATCATTGTAACGATAGGAGCGAGAGTATTTAATATACTGGCTAATGGTTCAGCAATTTTAGAGAAAGCAAGTTGCAGTGATTCTGATGCTTCCATTTGCTCTAACTGTTCAAGAGTAACTCCTCTCATTGCAGCTCTTTGTTCTTTGGAAAGATTTTTTTGCCCTTCTTGATTGATGAGCATTTTACCCATCTCTTCTCTAGACATTCCAAGAGCTTTAGCCATTGATTCTTGTTGGATACGGTTCATATTAGCAAATTCTGCTGCAGATGCACCTTGGTTTGCTAATTCTTTTGCCAGTCCCTCTAAGTCGTTATTTAAAGCAAGCTCTCTTGCCTTAGACATGTTAATATTTTTTCCAGTGAGAAGTTGTGCCTCTAATTCACTTTCTATTGAAGATTCAAAATCTAATAATCCATCAGCTATCTGGTTTACTTTAGCAAGATCTAAACCTAATTTTCTAGCAGCTGAAGCAGCAGCTGCAATTTTTTTCGGATTACCTCCTAAAGACATGGATACGTCTGCAGATGCATTTAATACGTCTTTCATAACAACTCCATGAGCTATTGCTGAATCATTCATAGCGTTAAATTCATTAACACTACTTACTAATTCTTCTTTATAACCCTGGATAGATGTACCAGATACTTTTGAGAACATACCAAGATTAGAAGCTTGTTCGGATGAAAGTCCTAAAAGATTCTGTGCTTCGGCTAATCTACCTAAATCTTCAGATGAGAACATTGCTGCTGCTGCAACACCGGTTCTTTCTGTCATTTCAGCCATTAATGTCATAACCTGTGCGCCTGATGCAAGACTACTATTATGGGCTGCTTGTATTCCGGCATTCTGTCCGGTTAATCTCTGTAATTTTGTAGAAGCTGCATTTAATTCAAATGCTTTACCTACTATAGCTGTAATGATAGTAAGCGGGTCAAAAAGAGCTTTTCCAAATCCTTTTGCTAATTCTCCTAGACCTTTAAACATTATCTGAAGCTTAGAGGCATTTCGTATAACTTTACCGGTAGCAGGGTCTACTCGTTCAGATTCTTCAGCTAGTCTTTGCATTTCTGATTGGGCGTCTTCCATGGCTTTATGGAAAATACCAGATCTCATACCTAATCTTTCCATCAATGCACCAGTACCTTTGACTAATGCTCCAGTTACACCCATTCTATCTTCTATCTTTCTTTGTACTTGCTCTTCTGTTTCTAGTTCTGAGATATTATTTTGATGAGCCTGTTTCATAGCTAGCAAGGCAGCTAGTCTATTAGCAGTTTGAGCATCAATTTTACCCTCTAAATTTAATTCTTTTTGAAGCCCTGCAATTAATTCATCACCTAAGTTAACTGCTTCTTGTTTTTTGGCAACAGTTCGATTTAACTCATCTAAATTATTTTTCTGCGTTTTTAAATTTTCTTGAAGTCTTTGAGATTCTTCTTCAGTAAAAATGCCAATAGATTTTGCTTTACTTTCTAGATCAGCAACTATTTTTTGCTGTTCTGTTTGTGCATCTTGAGCATTTTGTAGCTCTCTAGTTATGTCTTGATGTGTAGCGTAAGTATCCGCAAGTTGCTGTGCATACATAGCTTGTCGATCATTTAGATCTCCAGCTATTGATGTAATTTCTGTTACAAGTTTATTCTGTAAAGCCTGCGCTTTTGATATTTCACGGTTAATTTTACCTGCATTACCTAACTCTACTACATTTTGCTGAACGGCTTTTACAACCTCATTCCCTAAATTTCTTAAGGTTTTCTCTTGATCGGTGAGTTTTTGCTTAACACCTATACTATCTCTTAGTTCTGCATTTAGAGTACGAGCATAATCTAAAGCAGATGCATTGTTTTCTGCTTCTGCTCTTGCAAATCTATTATACTGATCTCTTAGCTTATTAAGTTCTTCTCTGCTTTTGGCAAATTGACTTGGATCAGGATTGTTGAAGTTGTTATTTCCGTCTGCCATTTATAAAATGAGTTTATTATAAATAGTTAAGGCTCGCTTATTTGCGAGCCCTTGTACTATAAGAAGGTTTTTTTACTTTACCGCCTTTCATTGTCTGAGATTTCTTATTAATCTTATCGTATTCAGCTTTTTCTTTTTCATAATGCTCTTGCATTTTTTGAAAAGTAAAATTTCTCAGCCAAATAGGCATGTTATATACTGTATCATAATCATACCCTCCCTTACCATTAAATACTATTTCATGTATTTGGGTAAATACAGAAAGTCTATAGGTTGGCGTCAGGCCAAAGAAAGTTAACCCCGATAGGGATGTCAACCCCTCCTTCCGGTCCATTTTCAGGGTAGAACTTCATGTCAACGTCTGGTTGAAAGTCTCTAAGGTAGTTTCTAAATGCTCTAGAATCTCTTGCAAGGAATTCATTATCTACAAAGGCTCTAACGTTTTTTCTCTCGCTATCGCCATTCACTGCTAAAATCATATGTTTGAGACGAGTAGATAGTTCTGCTGATGATTCTTTATTAATTTTTTTTAATCCTTTTACTTCTTGGTCTATTGCTTGTTCATCACCATGAGATAAAAGTTTAAAAGTAATAACTTTTCCTGTAGTTGGTAAAGTAAAGTTAAAACTATTTTCTTTTGCTTTTTCTACATCTGTATGAAGAGTTTTATTATCAAGAAGAGAAAGGTCAATGTGTTCTTTTTCGCCTGCATACTCAAACTCATAATCTTTACCGTATCCTAAAATACGTGCAGCTATAAGTAATGCATTTTTATCTCCTACAAGTAATTGGTTATAGTCAATTGTCTTGTCTACTATCAATGCCTGTAGAAGCTTATCAATAACAATACCTTTTTCAATATAGTTTTGATTGGTTAGAATATCCTCTTCCTTTGCTGTCATGTACTTCATTTCAATAGTACCTGAGGCAAGAGGTGAATCTGGTGGGTAGAGTTTCCCTTTAGAAGGTAAGTCGACTACTTCTGTTGGGAATTTTTGTGTTTGTTCCATAAATTTTATTAATTAAAACTAGTTCTAGATATAAATATACGAAGAATATATTTTTAAAACAACAAAAGCCCGAAATAAATCGGGCTTTCTGTTATATTAAAGGCTGTATTAGTAATTCAATACGCAATAATCCATTGCTACTGTAATTGATAGCTCTACTGCATCTGGTGATGACCAATCAAAGTCTCCTTGAGACATTGTTTTAATAAATGCACCTTTGATAATCCATTCAGAAACTACATCTCCTACAGGACCCAATACATTAAGAGTTAAATCTTTTTTGTAGAAGTCTGAGTATCCAGCTCTACCTGTTACTGATTCGTAAGATAGACGAGCCCACTCCATTACTGCTTGCGCACCAGAAGGAGTAATTGGATCATATAGAGTCATATCCATATCATTCCACATTCTCTTTCCTCTAATCTTACGATAAGAATTAATGTGGTCAAGAACTACCTCTCCGTCTTCAAATGAAGGAGCTGATACTGTTTTTACCATGAATGATGGAATGTTGTCCATATACATGATAAATCTATTTTGTACCTTCGGTTCGAAGGCTCTAAACATAATTTCGTTTGGATCTAATACTGCCATGTTATTGTATATTCTTTATTATAAATATATTAATTTTTAATTATCCTACAAAAGTAGCTCCTGTTGGTTCGATTGTAAAGTCAAGAACGATAAATTCGGCTGTTTTAGCTGGCTGAATAAAGATCTGACCGATCAATTGATTTCTATCTACTACGTCTGCAGTGTTGTTTGTATCATCCATTACTACTCGGTATGAATAAAGACCTTGTCTCTGTACTACTGATTCTAAGTAAGGATTTACTGTTGCTAAGAATCTATTTCTTGTTGCAATTGTATTTTGTTCGAATACTAGGTTTCTAGCTTGATCTCCAATGAATTTCTTCAATTCGATTAACAATCTTCTTACATTTACACGATCAAGTGCAGATGCTTTAGTTTGTAAAGTCTTCTGACCAAATACTGAAATGCCTTGTCCTGGGAATGAAGCGATTGGGTTAACTTTAGCACTGTAAAGAGTATCTCTTTGAGTTCTAGTTAAACGTCTTTCTGCTTGAACTACTCCTGTAATTCCTCCTCTTACAAGTCCTGCTGGTGCAAACCAAGGTGCTGTGCTATTATCTGTGAAAGCATATACTCCTGGAATAACAACTGAAGCTGGTACCCATTCGTTTCTACCTGTTGCAGACTGAGTCTGTAACCATGGCCAGTAAGCTGCTGCATAAGAACTGTTAAGTACTGCTGATTGAGCTACTGTATTAGTTACTGTTGATCCGTAATCTACTAAGTCCACGACTGAGATACAATCTCCTCTTGTCTCTGCTAGAGAAATAATACTATCGATTGGAGTACTATGTCCTGATAGTTCGTATATAAGACCTGGTGCAGAAATAATATTAAAAATGTAATCATCTGAGTTTTCCAATACAGAGATAATATCTGTATAACATCCACCGTCTAATCCTTGAGTATCATTACCGTCAATGTTGCCAAAGAATTTAGCTGGTCGATTAGTAGGGTAAAGATCTCCTGTTGCATCGTGGAATGAACCAGATTGTGCTACAGGTAAAGAGCTTGCATAAGATACTCCATCTGAATCTGTATTTACCGTTACTCCATCATTAGCTAAGTAATTTAACGTAGGAGTATTTACTGCAGATACTCTAATGTAGTTAGATCTATTAACATACTCTCCAATAGTTTCTATGAATGCTGGAGATTCTGAAGTGTTAATTTGCTGATACTGATTACCTATTACTTTTTCAATATAGTTTTCTGAGTTAGGGTCTAATGATAAGTTATTAAATGTCTCTAATATTACTTTATTCTTAAGACTATCATCTCCTTGTCGAACACTTAAAGTAAAAGTACCTTGAGTACTATTAATATTTGAAATCTCCCATCTAACATTGTCTGCTGATCCAGAAGCTAGTGAATTATCACTATTTTCTTCTCCGGCATCTGTTGCTCCTGTTGAGTTATTATATAAAGTACCCTTACCGATAGTTTCTAATAAGAATGAATTAGTAGTTGCACTTGTAGTATTAGTACCACCTTCGGTAGTAAATGAATTATCATTTGATGTGAAATCTCCGTTTGAACCAGTGCTAAATATAATACCGTTGAATGAAGTTCCTGTTGCTGAACCTGATAAAGCAAATAAAGGAGTTGCATCGGCATCTGCATCAACTACACTATCTAGTGCTGAAGCACCGTTAATTGCAGCTGCTAAGTTAGTAGCAGTTTCTGCTGCAGAAGCTCCTGGGTCAAAGAAATAAACATTTCCATCAACATCATCTGGAATATTATCTAATTCTGATGCAATGAAACGGTAAAGTGTAGTACCGTCGTTAATTCTTGCTTCAATACCGTCAGTAAACGCTGCAGCTATTGTAATTGAACCGCTAGCATAAGTTAATCCAGTTTCAGTAGTTGTATTAGTTATGTTAGTAGAAGTAGCTCTTGAAAAAGAACCTGTTACTACTCTTGATACTAAAACAGAGTTACCACCTTGTTGGAAATAATTTTTTACTGCTACTGAAGTTAAGAATTCATAAGAGGTTGAACCTGAAGCGAAAGTAGTTCCAAACTTTCTTACATAATCATTATAAGAAGTAACTAAAGTAGGTACTTCTACAGGACCTTTTACAGTTGGTCCGATAATAGCTGCACCTGCTGCTACAGGGGCTGGTTGAATAAATGAAATATCATTTTCTCTTGTGAATACACCTGGAGAGATAATTGTTTCTGCCATGTTTGATGAAGTTTATTTAAATGTCTTTTATAAATATCAGCTTATTTTGTAAACCAATCCTGCAAACTACAGGTAGTTACTTGTATATAAATAGGAAGGGAAGGTGCAAAACCTTCCCCTCTAAAAAACTTTGAGTCTAATTAAATTTACTCTACAGTTGGTACTACTTCTTTTTCTTTATTCTGTTCGGTAGGTATAAATTCACCGTTCTGTAAATCGATTGAACCTTTACCGTACTTGTCTTCTAATTCTTTAACTAATTTAGTTTCAATTTCTTGAGTATCTGTTAAATAGTTTTCGACATTAGTTCTTCGGTTCTTTAAATCTAATTCAGCTAAGCCTAACTGTCCTAATTCCGTCTTAACAGCTTGCATTCGCTTTTGAATGTCTTCGATTTGTTGTAACTCTTCTTGTGATAACTTTTGATTTGCCATTTTTAAATTTTATTAATCGATTAATATGTACATTTATAAATATAAGTACTTATTTTTATCTATCCAACTTTTTAACTGTAAAATTTGTTGTTTTAATGATTTAGTCTTTATATTGCCTTTTAAACACTTATTAATACTGGGATCATCTACTGGTGTTATGTTAATCTCTTTATTAAATACTTCTTTTAAGATAGTCAATAGAGTATATTTAGAACTACATTCTCCTTCTAGTACATTCTCTTTATCGTATCTGTCCCAATCATGCATTATGTTATAACACCATTCACTCCAGGTTAAAGTACTGTTACCATTCCAGCAATAACCTGCATGTCCTTCTATATCCTTAGTTTGGGAAAGAAACCACTCCATTAAACTGTAATTAGTTCCTAATTCTGGTCCGTAAATAGATGTTTTAATAATCTTGGTACGATTACTGTGTAGTTTTAACCAATTACTTATTTTTAATTTTGATATACCGTATTCTGATAATGTGTCTTCACAGTCTGTACCGCTATATATGTTCTTTGCTTTAGTGTTTATATCTAACCAAACAGGTAGTTTATAATTAATCTCAAACTTATCGGTTTTTTGCGGTATAGCTCCTATACAGTTAATAATATAATCTCCTCTATACTCTTTAACTCGTTTTTTAAACTCTAAAGAAGGCCATCTAAAATTAGTAGTATCTACTTCAACTCCTTTTTCAGATAAGTATTGAGTAACTACATGTCCTAACATTCCTCTATGACCTAAAACAAATACTTTCATTCTATAATTCTAAGTTCAGGAAATGGTATAATATACGGTACACCTAAATGCTTTGTTTTCTCAATGATCATATCTGCAAAATTCCAAGCAAATATAACAATCAAATCTGGTTTATCTTCTTTTAGTTTATCTGGTGGATATATTGGGATTTTGCCATTAGCAGTCCATTTATTATACCTCTCTGGTGATTCATCTATAATGTACTGGATTAGAGTTTCATCTAAATCTAAAACGCTTGTTACAACATTTGCTCTTCCGGAAGCACCATATCCAACTACTTTAATATTCGAATTTTGAATAAGGGCTTCTTTAAGATTAGTTAAAGCTGTTTTTATATTATCGGTAAATCCTTCCAGTTTTAAGTAAGATTTTTCTTTATTAATTTGCTCTTTTACTTTATCTTTGCTTTCTCCTTTTCCTACAATAACTCTTATTGATCCAGAATGAATAGGAACTCTTTCAAAATCTAATATAGTTAATCCGTGAGGCTTAAATAAATTCTCTAGGCTAGTTATTGTATAGTAGAATAGATGCTCATGATACATGAAATCAAATTGAAATTTATCTACTAAATCTATAAAATACTGTACTTCAAAAATAAATTTACCACCTGGTTTTAGAGCTAGTTTTACTCCTTCTATAACTCCTTGTATATTTTGAATGTGGGCAAACGAATTACTTGAGAGAATATAATCAAAATGATTTTTTAGATTATTTTCTAAAACAAATTTATCATTAAAGAAATCATCCATTATATCTAGATCTTTTTTCCGACCTAACTCAACAATATTTGTAGCAGGATCTACACCAAGTGCATCAATACCCTTTTGTTTAAGAGCATATAGTAACGGACCATCGTTACATCCAAATTCTAAAATAACTTTACTACTATCTACTCCTTCTATATCAACAAGCCAGTCAGCATACTCATTAAAATGCTTCTGCATACCTACTGAAGAGATATACCTGTAGTTTTTAAATAGTACTTCCGGATCTATTAAATAATCTGTCTGTACTAGTTTACAGTTCTCGCACATAACTATCATAAGAGGATGCGATTCGGTTTGATCTTTCTTTAATGGAAAACTACCAGCTAGAGGTACTTTACCAAAATCGTATATTACTTTAAAGTCTGTGCTTTTACAACTTGCGCAGTTAATCCTAGGGTGGTTAGGCATAATTTATTGTGGCAAAATTTACATTGTTATATATTTCCGTAAGATCTACATATTCATTATTATATGTATATCCTATAGTTTCGATCTCAGGTAGGTCTACTACAGCGTCTTTATGTACTTCTATTAATGTCTTATTAACATTTAGAACTAAAGAATCAACAGTATTTTCATACACCATTAATCTAGGTATGAATGAATTAGAATCTATTCTTCTATGTGTATTATTGTTTTGTAAAAATATTTTAAATTCTGGATGCTTACTTTCGTCGAATATGTTAGGAAAAACAAATGAAATTTGATCTACCATTTCCTCTTTAAGAATAAATTGATTAAATATAGATGTAATATGCTCCCAATACTCTTCAGCATCTCTAAATTTACCACCTTCAATGAATAAATGTGTATCACACATATAATCTAACTTATCTATCAGAGGAAGTACTCTTTCTAAATTCTTTTTCGTTAGTATATTGAGCATAAAGCTAGGATATCTATACCCGTCATCGTTATGTTCATCTTGTACTTTAGAAGTAACAAAGTCTGCCGGTTCTCTTAGTTCATGTAGAACGACATCAGTTAACATAGCATCATAATTTAAAAATGTATAATGCGTATAATCCAAAGGTAGAGCAAATCTACTTACATTTAATATTTGATTTAATGCCGTCCATCCGTAATCAGGCATGATATTCTGCATTTTTATCTTTCTGCCATTAACAGTCTTATATTGCCAGTAGACCATACCTCTGTCTGGGTATGTAATTAAGGGATTGCTTTTATCGTAGATACAGTATTCAACCATATCTTGAATCTCATAAGATACAGGAATATGAGACACTATTAATATATCATGTCCTTCCTGTTTAATTATATCTATATTCTTTTTAAGTAACTCTTCTTTTTCAGGAGTATTACAGTGACATAGAATTGCTATTAGGTTATTTGTCATAACAAGCTACAAATGGAGTAGTATCCTTTAGTTTATCGTATATTTGAATATCTTCATATTCTATATAGTTAGTATCTTGATTGTTGCTCTTAAACCAATCTCCACTATTAGTTAAAAGCTGATTAATAATACTCTTCTCAGAGTTATATAATTTAAGAACTTCTTTTTTCTTATCCAAGATATCTTTGGTTAATTTATTTTTAGATTTACCAAATACATACAATATATTATCATCACATATTACTTTTTCGATATATTCTTTAACAGTATTAAAAACTGATAGATGTTGAGGGTGTCCGTATTCTCCTATCGGATTATGAGTTACTATTTTTTTCCAATTCCTACTTAATAGGATAGATTCAAGAATATAAAATTCGTTTTCCGCATATAGATCGTCTTTGTAATCCATCATCTCCCAAGAACCTACTTTTAGTTCTTTCATTACTTTTTCAAATTCTTTACTTCTTACTTTATTAGATTTGTTAGTAAGGCAAACTACTTTATATTCCGGACCGTACTTTATTAACTCACCACCACCAAAAATTAATTCATCATCTGGATGTGCAACTATCATTAATTTATTGATTTGATAGTCGTTGTATGCCTTTTGTAGAATCTCTACACCTTTCTTCTTAACAGAAGGATCAGGTCCATGAATAAAATAAGGTTCAAAATTATATTCGTCATACATAATATCAAAACCTTGATCTAAAAAATAACTAGAAACTCTTCTTTCCTCTCTCTTACTATAGAAATTATTCCAGGTAACTGGTAAGTATGCGTTTTTATTTTCTAACCATAATATATTATTTGCAACTCTTTCTTCTGATAAAGCGTTATCGTCCACGTATATCTTAATACTGTAGTTATTTAGTTCTTTATTCCATTCAAGACATTTTTTAAAAAACGATTTACTTCTCTTATCGTAAAAATAGAATCCTGTTGCAATTAATCTATTATTAGGATTTCGCTTAATTCCTTTTAGGTCTGCTAATTCAGATCCATAACTACCTGTTAATTTAATATTACCGTGTTTTCTCCAATTGCTGATATCTTTATGGTAATACCTCATAAAAATAGGATAATCTTGTAATAAAGAAATATGTTTTAAAGATTTATCTATATGCTCGGTTACAAATGCATCTCCATCTAACCACGCATAATTATCGTAACTTTCTTTTAATGATTCTATACTAGCTATATATTTTGCAAAGTAAATAGAAAAATCTTTATTAAATAAATCTGATTCAGATGATGATTTTTTGGGAGGTTTAGGACGGTAGTCTATCCGTCTATTAATTACGTTTGGTAAATCAATAGTAGAATCACAATTAAATCCATATACTATCAATTTATATTTTGAGTATTTAAGTAGACTCTTTGCCAATACCTCTATCATTGCAAGGTATTTCTTATCTCCTCCGGTAATCCAAATAAAATTCTCTGATTGTTTTTTGTTTAGAATACCTTTTACATTATTAAATACCTGATCAACCGTTATAGATTTTTGACATATGTGCTGTAGTTTAGTACCTTGGTTTATAGGACACCAGTCCCAATCGCCTCCATCAAATACATACTCTTTTTTAACCCAGCAATTATTACATACAGAATTATTTTCAACTTTAGTTAGATTTTGAGTAAATTCATAACCTAGAGGTATAAAATTATTAATCATTAAAGTATGTTTACCTAAAGCCCAATTCATCCAAGATAGTCCTGAGCCTAATCCTATAAATAAATCTGCATGATGTAGGTAATTCCAAGTCTCTTCCCAGCCTAATTTCTTTTTATTAATGATATTAGGTCCTTCAAATCCTTCGTAAGAGAGGTTAACTACTTTATATCCTTCTTTATGTAATCTCTTTGCTAGAGTTCTCCATGAAGCATGAGGCCATTCTTTTAGCCCTGAAGTAGATCTAGGTCCAATACAAATATATTTTTCTTTTATAGGCCTTTCTTTAGGACTAAAATTAAGTCCGTAATTTACTTCTTTATACTGTAATCCTAAAATATCTGTTGCTGCTTGAATTAGAGGAATAGTATTGGCCTGTATTGGATTCTTATTTCCGTTATCCCATTTATCGTCAGTCTTAAACCAACCTAGTTTATAATGAGCATATGCAGCATAAGGAGTGTCTGGTTCTACGAAAATAATATTTTTATAACTACCTAACCCCTGAAACCATTCATTATGGAAAGAAGAAACTACTAAATTACATTTGTATTTCTTTTTAAACTCAATAGCTTGAGGCATCCAAGCAACTGTATCTCCAATTGACTTAGAATCAAAAGATAATTTTACTGTTTTTCCTTTAAGGTTAAACGTATGTACAACTTCACCATTAATTTTAATAACCCATGGAATAAAGTACTCTTTATTGCATTTAGTCCACATATTATTTTGGATAGTAGCTGAATGTATAGTTTGGTTATTTCTTGAATCTATAAATTCTACAAAATAATCTTTTTTAATATCTCCTTTTACTTCTACTTTAGGACCGTATTCAAAAGAAATCTCTGTTTTGTTTTGAGGTATAGTCTTATAGAACTCCATTAAATGTGTTCCAGCTATTTTAGCAGCATTATCCCAAGTAAAAACCTCTCTTATCTCTTCTGATTGTTTTAAAGCTTGTTTTTTATGCGTATCATAATTTATATAAGCGTCTCTCATAACTTTTTTCAAGTCATCAAAGTCAGGCTCATAGAATTCACCTTCCATTAGGTGGCGATGAAAAGCATTATACTCTCCAAACTGTGCCGGAATAGTTTCTTTAATCTTAACCGGTAGTCCTCTACCTTGAGCAAATTCAAGCTGTCCACTACAATTAGAATAAATTGAAGGAGTACCGCATGCCATTGCTTCTATCAAAGGTAGGTTCCATCCTTCAGATCTTGCACATGATAAAAATACATGTCCTTTTTGTAGATATTTAATATACTCTTCTCTGGTAGGGAAATGCTTTATTTTTAGTCTAGGATCTATAAGATTATAATGCTCTAATCTTTCCTCAGTAGTATTAAAACCATCTTTGGCAAAACTATTATCTATGGAAAGAACCAAATCAATAGGTTCGTCTTTATCAAATTCCTGAAGGAATGATTCTATTATTTCTTTTGTTGCTTTTCTATAATCCCATCTACCAAACAAAACAAATTTAAATCTATCATCTTTATATTCTGGTAAAGTAACTTTATCATCAGGTTTAAAAATAGACCCATCAATTGCTTCAGGAACTACCTTTACTTTATCGGGGTTAATACCCTGCTCGATTGTACAGTCTCTTTGCCAGGAAGAAGCAACCCATATCTGATTGTATTCTTTTAGCTTTTCAAAAAAGTGTTTTGGCTGACGGGTAGTCTCCCATACATTGTAGGCTATTTTTGGGCCTTTATAATCCTGGTAGTAGTAGTGGTGATCGGTCTCGCTTAATACTAAATTAATATCATGATCGATATTATTTTCAAAATTAGTATAGATAGGATGATGATGTAAATTTTTTTCATTATTCCATAATGATTGTTGATGAAGTATTTTTCTATCTAGATCATCTATGTATGGTTCTTTATCGTGCGGGGTATCGTTATAACCATCCCAGCCTCCACCGATTGTAAAATTACGTACTTTAATTAAAAAGTAGTCTGAAAGTGCTCTAAAGAAATTACGGGTATGGCTATTGTACCCTGTTGTCCCTACGTAACTACCGTGAGCAAAAATATTAGGTCGTTTGTCGGCCATTTATAACTTTTATTTAATATTAAATATAGTAATTTAATTTGTATAAAGCAACTTTATATTATAGAATAAACCCAGCTTTCGTCTATATATGTCTTATGCGGTTCACCTATTACCTCTTCTACTGCTTTTATTACTCCAGGCCATTCTTTTTGATAATCATGTCCTCCTATAAGTTCATTTGTTTTTGGTAAATATAGTTCCAAATCTTTTTTTACTTCATCATATTCATGAGATGCATCTATATAAATAAAATCAAAATAACCATCTTCAAATTTATCAACTATATTATAACTGTAATCTTGATATAAAAATATGTTATTAAAATATCTTGTGTTTAATTTAAACTCCTTTTTTATATCTCCCCAACTATCATTAAAAATACCATTTGCCTCTTCATCACCTTTATGAGGATCTATGCAATGTATTTCATCAAATATACCAGATGAAGCAAACATAAAAGTAGATTCTCCTTTATAAGAACCAATTTCTAACATTTTTAAATTAGTTTTATTACTAAATGTATTAAGAACATCAATTATAAGCAAATTCAATCCTATATAGTACCTATTTCCTGATGTCATTAAGTTCCACTTTTTAGGCGGATTAAATCTTAGGGAATTTTTCATTTTAATTTAAACGTTACTAACATATACCTGGTTTACTAAATCTACTTGTCCATCTCCATATTTATTTACCATATTTTGATGAAAAATATTTTCTTTAGTATTAAGCTCTATAATATTAGTATACACATCTTCTAATCTACGTTCATTCTCTAATTCTGAAAGTTTTATTTCACCTAGTTGGATAAGGTATTCTAATCTTTTATTATAAAGGTTATTTCCAGTTTCAAATTCTTCTGCTGTTAAAGGTCTGTTTCCTTCTATCATTATATTTTAGTATTTAGTAATCTCTTTAAATTTAAACTATCTAGAGTTTCAACTTTATCTATACGATTGAAATCATTTCTATATGCAAATATACTGTACTCACTTTTATCACTAATGTAGGAATATATTTCGTGTAGAGTAAGAAGTATATTTAAATCATGTTTTATTTCTAAATCATCTCTATAATTTTCTACCGTGTGTTTTATGTTTTTTCTAATAATCTTTATATTATCGATAGCTTCTAATCGCTTAATTTTAGATGAGGTAGTATAAGAAGATATATCTGGAAAGACTGTTATAATAATTTTATCAAAATCATTTAACAACCTAACGTAGTTAATATATGGATTAAAATTACTGAATAATACCTTATTAGGAACTCCGGAATTTTTAATATTATTTAAATACTCACTTGACAGGCCTACTGGCTCTCCTTTTTCATTTAAATGTTTACATACAATCGAAGGAGTAATACTTATTTTCTTACCTAATTTACGTATCCTGTAACATATTTTAGAATCAGGAGGAGCTCCTGTATCAAAATAATCTCTGTCTTCAGTCAATGGGAGTATTTTTTTAGTATCTTCTGTAGAGATTAACATACATCCATTACCTACAAATCCAATATCTGTAAAATTAATGTTTGTTAAATCGTCAATAGAGGTTTCAATCCATTTATCTTTTCTAACACTGCCGACTATTCTTCTTAGTTTTTCATGTTCTTCAGTAATTAAAGTAGGGCCTAACCATTCTTTATTAAAATAAATTGCACTAGAGATACCGCAATTATCTACCTTATTATATGTATTTAATAAATGATCTAAAGCAAAGTAAGGAGGGATAGTATCGTCGTCTACAAAGTGAATATAATCTTCTTCTTTAACTGAGCTTAAACCTATATTGATATTCTGTAAGGCAGAATCGTGTTTTACCAGAGTATCTTTTTTACGGGTATATTCTTCCCAATCTTTCCAATTCAGGTTAGGATGACACCTCCTATTACCTTCTATAAAATTAACCTTATTATATTTAGTATACAGGTTAAATTCTTTTACTTTAGTTTTTAGGTAATTTGTGAATTTATCATCACAACCTAGAATAAAATATAGGTTTAAATCTTGAAATTCTTTTGGTTTATTTAAATTTTGAAAATAATCTAATAGTTTATATAAGGAAAATTCTCTTCCTATTATTATAGTAACTATTGCACAACTGCTTTTAATATTCATTATAACCTACTTATTCGTATAACTAATATACGAATTTATTTTCTAAATTCCAAATCTATTTTTATATGCTTTGAAGTTTTGTTTTACTTCTTGTGCTGTGAGTGCTTTGTTGTAATACTTGGCTACTGGTATTTCTCCGTAAAACCAAGTACCAGCGCTTCCTCCAAAAGACCGTACTCCTCCTATATATAGATTGGTAGTATCAGGTGCTCCCGTGAAGGTAGTTGAGGAACTAGATTTCCAAGAACCATTTATGTATAAATTCATTCCAGATCCACCATTAAATGTAGCTACTACGTGATGATAAATACCTTTAGCATATCCTGTTGAACTTGGATAACTCCCAGTGGATGCATCTCTAATTTGGAATCCAATACCATCTGTACCGTATTTGTAAATACCATATTGACCTGCATAGCTGCCGGCAATTGAAAATATATTGCTGTTTCTATTATTAGCCCATGTTCCTCCTGTTGGTACTTTAAATACACATTCCATAGTAAAGGGTTGAGAATAATCTGTTATCCCTACTCCTGTTACACTATCTATTCTATCATCCGTACCATCAAACGTAGGTAATCCATCAGAATCAAATGATACATTGGATACATCTATATTTGTTGTTTTGGTTAGGTCTATGAGTGATTCTGTAGAAGATCTGGTTCCGTCGATAAAAGGAGATGCTTCAGTTCCTACCTCCATTTGTGGTGCACAAAACCAAGTTCTACTTGAATCTCCGGAACTAGCCATTGTAAAGTTGAAAGATAAACTATCAGATTGACTATTAGAAGGATTTAAAAAACTGGGCCAAACTACTCTATGCCATTTACCATCATTAGGAGCAGTAATGTAACTTCCCCAAACTCTGCCTGTTTCTGAATTGTTCGCAGTATAAAATCTAATTCTAAAATTAGAGTCTCTGGTTTGAACATACATTGAGACTGTGTAAGTTGCCCCTGGAGTTTGTGGAGCATAGTCACCATATGAGTACCAATATGAACTTGAACTACTTTTATTAAACCCCACCACTTGAGAATTAACTCCTTTTGGTGGTTTTATTTCATCATATAGTATAGATGTTTGATATCCTTTAGACCACCCTGTATTTAGATTAGTGTTAGTAACAACATTACTAGCTATTTTACCTTTAAAAAACCTACGTTTTTTATTTTTAGGGTCAAAATTAGATGAAGGGTTTGCACCTGTATCGAATCCAAATACTAATCCATCTCTTTTTATGTGTGGTCCTGAATACATTATATATTAAATCTGTTTTTGTATGTGTTGTAGTTTTGTTTTATTTCTTGGGCTGAGAGTGCTCGGTTGTATATTTTTGCAACAGGTAAATCTCCTACATACCTACCTGTATTAATAGTACCGTACCCTATATAAGTACCAGTAGAATCATCGTATACTAAGTTATTTCCAGTACCAGTTGTAGTAGAACCTGCTTCTACTCCATCTACATATATTTTAGCATAACTGTCTTTTTTAAATACTCCTACTACATGATGAAATTGATTTAAATTAAATGTAGTACCTGATGCAGATACATTATTGTATGAAGCCCCCCAACAATAGTAAAAACGGGGGAATTGTTCAGTACCAAAAGTTCTTAAAATAAACCCTCTTTGATTTGCCGGAGAGGGTTGCCATGAATTCCAATTTGAAATGTAAGGACGGCTTGACCCATTTGTACCCCAGGATGTGTGGTATACTATTGCTTCAACTGTCAATTCTGAGGTATTTAGGTTGTCTATTAGGTTTGTAGGTAATTGTATAACATCATCCGTACCATCAAACGTAGGTTGTCCCGTTGAATCAAATGATACATTAGATACATCTATAGTTGATGTACGGGTTAGGTCTATGAGTGATTGGGTTGAGGAACGTGAAGTGCCTGTTTGAATATAGGGTCTGGGTCTATCTCCTAAAACAACTTGAGGGGCTGCCCACATAAAAAACCCGCTAAAAGAACCATCTGTTACTCCAATTTTTTTTGTATATGTAGGGATAAATCTAACATTCCCATCAGCTAAAGCTTTTTTAGCAGTTCGTTGCCAAGTTCCTTTGTTAGATAAATTATATGATGCCGGAAATCCAGAAACCGTAGATTCTCCACCTGCTTCCCCCTCGATTACAGCCGGTATAGAATCAACGTCACAATCTATACTTGCATAGACCCAAGCAGACATAGTATAAGTTTGTCCACTGGTTGTAGCTATATCTCGTAGCATGTAACCATGTGAATTTCCACTCCATACACTATTTAAAGCTCCGGAGGTGAATTTGAATACTTTACCTAAATAAATATTTTTTGGTCCAGGAACTCCAGGATCAGTATATGAACCATCAATTGTCCATCGTTTCCCATCCCAATAATGTTGGGTTCTATTTCCTCTTAAACTTTGAGTATTGTCTATACTGTCCCACAGATTGGTAGAAGGTTCTCCTTTAAAAAAACGTCTTTTTTTATTTTTATGATTAAAATCAGATGAAGGATTTGCACCAGTATCATACCCAAATACTAATCCATCTCTCTCTATGTTAGGTCCTCCAGCTGTAGCCATATTATTCTAAACTTCCTGTTGTAGTCCAATTACTACCAGTTAATAAATTCAATATTTCAGTATGGTTATATTCTGTATATTGCTCATCATAAATTGTAGGTCTTCCATATACTCCTGCTTCTATAGAGGAAGTAAGCCATGTATCCGGGTTTTCTGCATCTTGATAATATTCTTCATATGATGCTGTAACCTCGTTTATTTCGTATTTAACGAAGGTCTGTGTACCATTTACAGATAGACGTAAAGTATCTACTGATGATTCTAATACTTGATTAAAATCGATTGAGCTTGTTAGTGTTGTTGGTATGACTAACCATCTTCTGTTTTCAAACATGTTCTTTATATTTTATAATCCGAATCTTGATTTTAATGCGTTGTAGTTTTGAGAGCTTTCTTCTGTAGTTAAATTTCTATTATACATTTGGATTATACCAACATCAGAAGAGGTAAATGTATAACTTCCATATTGATTAAAATGATGATTACTAGCAGCTGACATATTAACATTCTTAAATTCCATCATCATCCACTCATTTGTTCTTACAAAATCATATATGTTAGAACGTTGTGTTGTGTTTGTATGAAATGTAGGTGAACCATATGTACCACTATTATAAAATTTGTTACCACTACGATATGCTCCTAAATAAGAACCACTACCACCATTTATTGCCCAAAATAACGCTTGTGTATCTGTTGTTCTCATCCAATACACTAAAGTACATTGAGTTGATGTTGTTATTGTTGAGTTTCTACTAGCCCCACCATCTGCTAAAGTGAAGTATCCATTAGAATTGTGAGTTATACCACTACCATCTAAAGTGAAATCAAAATCATTACCACTTAAATCATTCCAAACAGTTCCACTACCCGGATAAGATCTAATTGATGCTGCATCTAAGGCAAGTACTAACCCATCTGTTATAATATTTGGTCCTCTAAAAAATCCCATTATACTCCTAAAAATCGTTTACACCATTAATATTAACTATATCTACTGTTGATACTCCGATTACTTTAGAAATGGTTGCTGCTGATACTCCTATTACATCGTTTCCGTATCCTATTGTATAGCTTAGATCTAGTTTAATTTTGTCGTTAAAATCAAAAAATCCTACACAGGCACTTGTTATAGTTCCTACTGATGGACTTTCATTATCGTAGTCATAATCTCCTTCTATTAATACGGCATTTAAATAACCGTTTGTATTCATATCTGCGATAGCAGTAGAATTTAATGTAAAGTCATTATATGTAAGTGTATTCCAAGAGAGTTTTTTTGATGAATATGCAGTGCTATGGTCTAGGTTACTGTAGTCAGCACCTGCAAGGGTGCTGCTGCTGCCATTACCTCCCCATGCTGTTCCTTCAACTATTATTGTATCTACCGTACTATTAAATCCACCTCCTCCTAACACCTTTAGAGTTGCTCCAGTTATAGTACCGCCTCCAGTAGCAGTATCTAATCCGTCAAAAAATAAAAAAGTTCTATTACATCCTCCTCGATATCCACCCCTGGATGTAATAAATTCTGTTAGTACTGCGGTGGTTTTGGAGGTATTTGTAGAATAAGTTTGAATTATACTTGCTGTAGTAGCATCTCTTACTTGAGATTGCCAAGCTACTAAAGCACCAGAGACTGCTTTGAATCCTACACCTTGATAAGTTGCGTCTACTGTTGCTACTGCTTCTAATGCCATATCTTAAAATTGTTTTTTAGGTAAGTAGTACTTACTAGAATTAAAATACGAATTCTCCGGCGGGGACACAACAAACTCTTGATATTGAATATTATCAAAATTAAATATACTTTCACTATTTGGTAAAGTATTCCACCAAGTTGTTTTAGCTCCCGGTTTAACCAGAGAGTTTAAAGACGAAGAAAAGAACTGTAAATGCTGATCACCATAAGTATCGTAAAATACACCATCATAAGTAGATAAAGTATCTAAATTATCATACCAACTACCGGTAATGATTGTTACATTTGGTTTCTCTGCTGCCCATTCAAGAGCTTTAATAATTATATCAGGATGATTCTCAACTATTGTATGAGACGATATAGAATTAGATTGAATATAACCGGCTGAAATGCCCATACCAAAACCTATCTCTAAAATATCTCCTCCGTTTTCGGTAACATAGGCTGCTGATGCGGACATTAATTCATGTTCCCAATCCATCATTACTTCTTGCTCGATACCGTTTTGTAGATAGTATATTCTATCTTGTTCAAATGTTAAACTCTGTGATAAGTAATACATATTTTAAATTTATTTTATTATAATTGCACCCAAGTGTTATCTGGGCAGAAATATATTATTTCATTTGCATCATCAATAACATACCCCACAATTCTTACTACATCTCCTTCTCCTGAAGGAGCAGTTGTTGTTAAAGCTCCTGCAGTAGTTGATAGGTATACCGGTGCCCCCATAATAGCTCCTGTAAGTGCAAACACACTTGTGAATCTAGCATAACCTCTTATAAGCATACCGTTTGTGTTAGGGTTAGTACCTACCGCTATAGCTATCATATTAGTAGAAGATGCTGCTGAATCTGCGTCTGTTTGTGTCCATCTAGAGGTACCTGAAGGATTTTCATTTAAGTAGTAGATATTACCTGCTGTTGTTGTAACTGCAGGATTTCCAACATATATTAATTCCCCGGATACATTTGCTGTTCCTATAAGAGAAGTCTGATTGCAATGTCCGTAATAAGCAGTATTGTTAAAGAAAGTCGTGCAGTTAGATAAGGCAATAATATTCGAACCTATAATGAATGAATCATATTTGGAATTAGAATTTAATTTTCCTCCTAGTATTCCACTACAAAGTCCTGATACATTATTGTTACAACCTCCACCTATGGTAGAAAATGCTCCACTAACTGTATTACAGCATCCGCCTGTTATAGCTGATTGATTTCCACTGCCAATATTTTGTGCTCCTCCTGCGATAACTCCTTGTGTTCCAGTTACACAGTTATCATAACCTCCTGCAACTGTACCGCAACCGCTTGTAACACAATTTAAGTATCCTCCTATTATAGCACCACAATTACCAGTTACACAATTAAAGTATCCTCCTCCTATAGTAGATCTAGTATTAGAAATATAATTATCTCTACCTCCTGCAATAACTGAATCAGTACCGTCTGCACAATTTTGATATCCTCCTCCAACAAAAGAGCAGTTTCCATTAGCTCTATTATCATATCCTCCTCCGATTGTAGCATAGTCATTTGCTGAAATTGAGTTAGAATAACCTCCTCCAATAAAGTTACATGCTCCTCCTGATGATACACTGTTTGTAGATCCTCCTGCTATAGTAGTATTTGTTCCTGAATTTGTATGTGATGCACCAACTGTCAGATTAGTACCATTAAAAGTCATATTAGCTTCTGCAGTTCCTGTACCATCTCCATCAGATGTTATTACTCTGTTTGCTCCATCTGTTGCTAGAGCGATAACTCCACTAGTACCGGAAGATCCTGATGTTCCTGAAGATCCACTAGTTCCTGAATTACCTGATGAACCGGAAGTACCAGAAGTACCTGAAGATCCAGATGTACCACTATTACCAGATGAACCAGATGTACCGGATGAACCTGAAGTACCTGAAGATCCAGATGTACCTGATGAAGCAGCATTTTCTCTATATCCTAGTTGACCTGATGAATTTATTACCAGTACTGTTTGTTCTGATGCATGATTTGGTAAAGTACCTGTAAAGTTAATATTATCCGAATCAAAGGTTATCTCATCACTTGCATCTACCGAGAATATTGGAATACCTGAAATATCAGATACAGTAAATAATGTTCCTGTTAGATCATCAGTAACTGAGAATAATTGTCCTTGTGAACCTTGTATATCTAAAATTGTTGATCCTGAACCCTCTACATACAGTGGTGTATCAGAAGGATTAGTTACTGTTTCTCCTTCTCCGATCGATAATGAATTAGCAATAGTAGCTTTTCCTGTAGTAGTTAATGACATCGCTCCTTGAGCATCAGAATGTGAACTATCTCCCCACCAGAATCCTCTAGCGGCTGTATTACTCATCTGGAAAGACATTGCATAATCTGTGCTGCCTAAACCTAGATGACCAAAAGAATAGCCACTTTTCATTCCTATAACATAAGTATCATCACTCCATACAGCTAATTTAGCTCTAGATTGAACTGAGTTAGTACGTAGGGTTGTTCCTGTGAATGTTAAGTTTGATTCTACTGTACCTGTTCCATCGCCATCGTAAGTAATAACCCCGTTAGTAGATGTTCCTGATAGAGGAAGAATTCCACTTGTTCCTGATGAACCAGAAGTACCTGAATTACCGGAAGAACCAGAAGTACCTGATGAACCAGAAGTACCTGAATTACCGGAAGAACCAGAAGTACCTGAATTACCGGAAGAACCAGAAGTACCTGATGATCCTGATGATCCACTTGTACCTGATGATCCTGATGATCCGCTAGTTCCAGAGTTACCAGAAGAACCTGATGATCCGCTAGTTCCTGATGAACCTGAGCTACCGCTAGTTCCTGAATTACCAGAAGAACCTGAAGTACCTGATGAACCTGATGTTCCTGATGAACCTGATGAACCGCTAGTTCCTGAATTACCAGAAGAACCTGATGTACCTGATGAACCGCTAGTTCCTGATGAACCTGATGTTCCAGAGTTACCTGATGAACCTGATGTTCCAGAGTTACCGGATGAACCTGAAGTACCTGAAGTACCTGAGCTACCACTTGTACCTGAATTACCTGATGTTCCAGAAGTACCTGAGCTACCGCTAGTTCCTGAGTTACCGGATGAACCTGATGTTCCTGATGAACCACTAGTACCTGATGTTCCTGATGAACCACTAGTTCCTGAATTACCAGAAGAACCTGATGTACCTGATGAACCGCTAGTTCCTGATGAACCTGGGCTACCGGTTGCACCACTTGTTCCTGATGAACCTGATGTTCCAGAAGTACCTGAAGAACCTGAAGTACCTGGGTTACCATCTATACCACTAGTTCCTGATGATCCTGAAGTACCTGAATTACCGGAAGAACCGGAAGTACCTGAAGAACCTGAAGTACCTGGGTTACCGGTTGCACCACTAGTTCCTGATGAACCTGATGTTCCAGAAGTACCTGAGCTTCCGCTTGTACCATCTGAACCAGAAGTACCTGATGAACCCGAATTACCAGAAGAACCGCTAGTTCCACTAGATCCACTAGTTCCTGAGCTTCCGCTTGTACCGGCATCCCCTTTATCCCCTGTTACTACAAATGATACTATTACATCTTCTGAAGTACTAAATGGTGTAGCAGCAGAAGAGGCTGTGTTAGTTATATTAATTGTCCACCATCCGGTATTATCAGTTAAGTCTGATATCTGGAATAATAGGTACTGACCTGTATCGAATTTGTTTGAGATTCTTACATGACCTTTAATTGTAGAGGTTGAAGAATCTATAGTATTTAAGAATGATGAAATATCAGATGCACTATCATCTAAATCATCAATGTATATTACTGTTGCTGTATTTTGAGTACCGTTGTTTAATCTTATCTTTCCTGAACCAGGATCTGAAGATGTAGTAGAGGTATCAAAAGTATAGTCGAAAGTAGCTCCTCCAAAAGATCCATCTTGACCAGATGTTCCTGAAGTACCTGAAGAACCAGATGTTCCTGAAGAACCAGATGTTCCTGATGAGCCGCTTGATCCACTAGTACCTGAAGTACCGCTTGAACCGGATGTACCTGATGAACCAGATGTTCCTGAATTACCTGAACTACCACTAGTACCATCGGTACCAGATGTACCAGATGATCCTGAAGTACCGTCTGTACCTGAAGTACCAGAGCTACCAGAAGTGCCGTCTGTACCACTTGAGCCTGATGAACCGGATGTGCCCGGGTTACCGTCTATTCCTGATGTACCACTAGAACCAGAAGTACCGTCCGATCCGCTTGTTCCTGATGATCCTGAAGTACCGTCCGATCCGCTTGTTCCTGATGAACCTGAAGTACCATCTTCACCTGAAGTACCAGATGAACCTGAAGTTCCATCTGTTCCTGAAGTTCCTGATGATCCTGAAGTGCCGTCTGTACCACTAGTTCCTGATGATCCTGAAGTGCCTGGATTACCGTCTTCACCTGATGTACCGCTAGTACCTGATGAACCACTTGTACCATCTGTACCGGAAGTACCTGATGAGCCTGAAGTACCGCTTGTTCCTGATGAACCACTAGTACCCGGATTTCCATCAACCCCACTAGTACCACTTGTACCGGAACTACCAGATGTACCATCTGTTCCACTTGAACCAGAACTACCATCGGTACCGGATGTACCGTTAGTACCTGAAGTACCTGATGAGCCGCTAGTACCAGAGCTTCCGCTAGATCCTGAAGTACCTGGGTTACCATCTTCACCTGAAGTACCGCTAGTTCCTGAACTACCTGATGTACCTGATGCTCCGCTTGAACCAGAAGTTCCGTCTGATCCAGATGTACCTGATGATCCGCTTGAACCAGATGTTCCGTCTGATCCACTAGATCCTGAAGAACCTGAAGTACCTGAAGTACCTGATGAAGCGGCTGCTTCTTTAGTTCCTATATTTCCATTTCCGTCTATTACTAGAACAGTATCGTCGGTAATAGAAGGTAGGTTTGTTAAATTTAAAGCTGAACCGGTTATGTTTCCAGTTACATTTAATTTTGTCCCTATACTTACTTCTGTTCCATCATCAATAATATCGGAATCAAGTAAATGATGACCTCCATTCCCTTTTTGTATCGTATTATTAGATGGGTATGTAGGTGCTCCTTTTGTATTATACTCTGGACCAAATATTACAACGCCGTGTTCTGCTGAAGAACCTCCATCATCTGAGTATTCATAAAACCAGTCGTTTGTTTGACCGTCAAATTCTAGGGATGCTGTGACTCCTGCTGAGCCACTATCTTGAACTACTAAACCTGCAAATCTTTCTGAGGGTGTATTATTATTTAAGATTATATAAGCATCTCCTATGATTTTTGCTGATCCAGTAATTGCTTCAAAATACCCAAAAGAACCTGTACCGGTAACTGTTAAATCACCTGATACTGATAATTCACTTCCATCGTAAGTTAATCCTGATTCAACAGTAGCATTTGGTGCAGAGCCATTTAATGTTATTAGTCCGTTATCTGTTGTGCCGGTAAGAGTTAATGTACCTGAAGTACCTGATGATCCACTTGTACCTGATGAACCACTTGTACCTGAAGTACCTGATGAGCCGCTTGAACCAGATGTTCCGTCTGATCCAGATGTACCTGATGAACCAGATGATCCAGAAGTACCTGAAGATCCGCTAGAACCATCTGTTCCTGAAGTACCGTCTGTACCCGATGAACCTGATGATCCGCTAGTACCTGATGAACCGGAGCTACCACTGGTTCCTGGATTACCATCTACCCCGCTAGTACCTGATGAACCGCTAGTACCGCTTGTTCCATCTGTACCTGAAGTACCTGAAGTTCCTGATGAACCGTCTGTACCACTAGTTCCTGATGATCCGCTAGTACCATCTGTACCGCTTGTTCCTGATGACCCTGAAGTGCCTGGATTACCGTCTACTCCTGATGAGCCGGAAGTACCTGATGAGCCACTAGTACCATCTGTTCCTGAAGTACCTGATGAACCTGAAGTACCGCTAGTACCTGAAGAACCACTAGTACCTGGGTTTCCGTCTACCCCACTAGTTCCTGAAGAACCATCTGTTCCTGAAGTACCGCTAGTTCCTGATGAACCGGATGTTCCGTCTGTTCCGGATGTTCCGTCTGTTCCTGAAGTACCGCTAGTTCCTGATGAACCGGAAGTACCTGAAGAAGAAGCAGATTCTTTAGTTCCTATATTACCATTATTATCTACTACTAAAACAGTATCATCGGCGATAGCTGGTAGATTAGTAAGCTGTAAGGTTGAACCGGTTACTGCTCCGTCTACATTCCAGTTACCATTTGAAACTGTATAAGAACCAGATAGTGTTTTAGAGGGTGTCCATGCATCATTGGATTGATATAACCATAAATCTCCGACTTCACCATTTGATCCGGATACCCCAGATAAAGTACTTATATGAGATGGTTGTTTAGGCATAACGAAGACTTCTCCATTATTCTGCTGTACTCTCTGTACATATCCTACTACCACTACATCATAAGGAAAAGGTGGAGGAGTATTTCTTAATCCAGCTGAACCTGTTTGTAAATATAATGAATCACCTGCTAGGAAGTCGTCTGTGTCTATACCTCTTACAACACCTGCTGTGGTAACGTATCCTTGACCATTTCCAGCTATATCATGAGTTGCTAAACCTATTAAATGGTTTCCAAAGTGTGAACCTGTAACGTGGTTTTCTGCTACAGCCGGAGAAACTAATACATTATCCCCAGATGCTCCAGTTATTTTAACCGGTGTACCATTTGGTATAACATTAGCCGTAGCATTTTGACATTTAACATAAAATTCCTGACCTATCTGTAAGGTTATGTCTGATTCTTCGTTGTAAACTGATAAAGCGCTTTCTGCATTATCCCAGAATATTCTGCCATTTCTATAAGCAGGAGCTGCTGATCCTGTATCAAAGTCAATGTAGTTAACATTGTTAATTGAACCTGATAAGGTTAAGCTACTAGAGATAGTAGCTCCATTTGTAATTATAAGTGAATTTAATCCAGCGTCTGACCCGCTGGTAATGACTTTTTTCCAGTTTGGCATATCTTTTAATATTACGGTTGGTTACACTGTTATGCAGTGCCCACTTCTCTTTCGAGCCTATAATACTTCTTTATAATACGAAATATATCTATAAATAGCAAAAAGTCCCGAAGGACTTTTTACTTATTTTAAACTATCTATGTGTTTTGCTATTTTTCTATAAACCTTGTAAAACATCTCGAATTCCTCACCTTTATAGGTTGCTGATCTTAACTTGGTTAAGATGAATTCTGATTCCTGTTTTGTTAAGTCCTCTTCTTCTTTTTTAGAAGCTTTGACTTTATTTGCTAATCCCATAAACTTTTTAAACAACTAATTAATTTTTACATTATACGTAGATGAAGATATCCTCTCCTTCTACTCTTATGTTACCTACGTGATCTGCTTGTGCTGTTGCAGCATTTGCTTCTGTTCCTTCATATACACCGGCAACATGGTAGCTAGGAGTTTGATCACCAGTAGCATTAGATGCCATATCGTTAACAATGGCAAGACGACCGTCATTACTATTGTAGCTTGCATCCCAAATTACTGCTGCACCTTGCTGTGCTGTTCCGTTTGCTCCACCAAATACAATACCTGAATCACCGATTGTAGCTGATCCTGAGTTTAATAAGATGTAACGGTCTTCAATATCTAGGTTAGTAACATTAGCATTGATAGTATCTCCGCTTACTACTAAATTACCACCAACTGTTAAGTTGTTAGTTACTGCCACTACACCTGTAGTAGCATCGATATTTAAATTACCTGAAGTAGTAGTAATTGTATTATCGTCAGTTACACCTACTGTGATATTACCGGCTGATACACCAGCAAATGTTGGGCTATCTGTAGACTGTAGTCCTAAATCTATTGTAGATTGAGCTACCCCGTTAAGAGTTAATCTAGCCTCACCTTGGTTAGGAGAATCTAATACAGAAGCTGATAAAATACCTGATGGTACGTTAGAAATATTTAAGTAATCAACTTGAACTGAACCTGAAATAGTACCTGCTGGTAAGATTGCTGATACATCACCACTTGTTACAGTACCTAAAGTAACTAAGCTGCTATCACCAGGATAAGAATCTGCATCTGATAAGTCAAATGCTGGAGTTGCATCGCTTTGTCCTAAATTTAATTCTACTCCTCCAAAGCTTACGCTAGTATTTGCTAGAGATGAATTAGGAATTGATGATAAATCAAATGTAATAGTATCTGTACCTTCAGTACCTACTATTGTTAATCCAGCACCTGCTGAACCTGTAACAAAATTAAGACTATCTGTTGTATTGTCTGCTATTAATGATACACCGTTTACTGATGCTGTCACAAACGCATTGAATGCTGTTGCTGAAGTTAAGTATCCAGCGTCGTTATTAAGCTGTGATATGCCTGATCCAGAGACCAGTAGTTTTTTCCAAGTTGCCATGTTCTAATTTATAATTTTTAAAATGCCTATGTTAAACGATATGTAAATAAATATCACCTAATTAAAGAAACCGAAGTAGTAATCATTACTTGAGCTGTAAAAAATTCCTCCTGGTACTGCTGTTGGTGCTGTTGATTGAGAAGTAAGTTGTAAAACTCCTTGTGTATTTACTTTCACCTTCTCTTCTCCTGCTACCGATACCTTAAATATATCCTCTACTCCATCTAAATCTATACTCAAAGAACCAGTAGTTGCAAAAGAACCAGACACATTTAAAGAGCCGGTTAAAAATTCCCCGACTCCTGGTAATTCATTTCTTATTTGTTCCCAAAATACCTGTGCCATTACACTACAAATTTACCTACTGCTGTTATTTCCATCTGATCTGTTATAGTATACTCTAATCCTGCTCCAAAATCTATTACTACATTACTTCCTACTTGAGAAATTGAAGTAATTGCTGATGGTTCAACAACTAGTCCATTAATAAATACTTGGAAGTCTTGTACTTCTAAGGCTGGGAAGTTAAGAGGAGGTGTTGCAATAGTCACATTCTCAAATGTAATACTATTATTCCCTGTATTAACTGTAAATAAATTATTATTTGTATCTACAATAGTAGAAAGTGCAAGATATTCCCTCTCATCGTTAGTCATACCACTTGAAGTAATATTAGTTATTGATCTACCGGCAATTGCATCGTAGAATCTTGTCTTAGGTGCAGTACTTTCTGCTGTTCCTGCTCTTGCATTAAGTATTTCTTCAGTTCCTGCTACTTCTAAGCCAAATTTTACAGCTGATTTACTATAAAACTTGTTCATATTAGCGATAGATGTATTAATACTGTCGGGAACTATGTGACCCATCATATTAATTTGAAAGGTTGTTTTAACTGTACGGTCTTCACCTTGATTAACCTCTGTTGTAGTAGTGTAGCTATCAATCATTGCACGGAAATTGAATTTCTCCGGGTTACCCCAGTAGGCATCCGAAGCAAAGTTGATAGATTCTACTATCTTATTCATTTGCTCTACATATTCTGTAAATATAATGCAAGAATACGTAATATTAACGTAATCAGGTATAATAACTCCGTATAATTCTTTTACTGGCTCTCTATTATTTAATCTAGAGAATCTATCATATACATTCTTCTTTGAATACCTCTTTTCGAATATAGCAAAGTTGTTTGGATTGTTAGCATCCATTTTATTACCCAAAGACCTGTTTTTTTCAATAGAATCTCTCTTAAACATGATGAGAGGTGTCTGAATCTTACCGTTCTTATCGCGATAATAGCCATCAGCCTGAACTGATTTCCATCTTTCAGGAGAACCGTATAAGACTGGCACGTTTATCCGTTTATTATTTTGAGTAACTGATGGTTTAATTACATTATTAAAGTAGTATACAATTGTTTCATCAATATCTCTAAGTCCAATACTAAATTGCTTTACATCATCATTCTTTACCGAGCGTTGATACCCTCTATTCTTACGAGTATCATCAGGAGTAGGTTGCTTTTGAGCATTATTGTATGTATCAATAGCAGCTTGTGATAATTGTGACTGTCTTTTAGGTATTATTTTGGTTTTTTTAGCCATTTATTAACGTGCTCTTGTTATTCCTACTTTATCTGTTCTTGTTAAATGACAATCTACTATAATAGATACGGAAGAACCAAACTTATGTCCTTTATTAGTTAGGTTATAACTACTGTCTCTACCTACAAATAACTGGTTCTCTCTAACTGTATCTACTTCATAATAATCTTCATGCCATAATACTATATCCCCTACTTCAGGAACAGTATCTGCATCTACTAAATCTTGCCTAGTAAAAGCAAAAGAAGCATCTCTACCTAAATCAGGGCCAAATTCATCAATAGTTATTACTTGATCTCCTCTAGTAATAAGACAATTTAATTTAACTGGATCTAAATAAATTTTATCTGTGGCTTCTCCGTATAAGTTTGCTTGAGTATCGGTAATAGATAGTTTATAGTAACCAATTTCTTGCTCTACTATATGTTGAAGTATTTCCCTGCTTATATGAGTTGAGAGAACATTAAAATCTTTTTGACTACCGAATAGCATATATTATTTTTTCTTTTCAATTGTTTTGTCTGCAATTTCTACTCTTTTTACTTCCGGAATTCTTTGTAAAGAAGTGTTCTTAAATGATGTAAAAGCCTCACTAGCAGGTTTGGTTGTTAATAACTTAACTTTCATTATAGCAGTATTGTTATCTCCATTATGTGAAACCTGTCCTACAGTTAACACCCCAGGCATTGCTCTTAACATTTCTCCAATGTCCTGTACAGTGACGTCTTCGCTGTGTCCTATTCTAACCATTGCTTGGTAGACAGAGAATTGTATTTCTGATATTAAGTCAAATATTTTCATTATCCTACGTAAACATGCATTGGCACCCCTTGCATTGCATCATTAATATATTTTGTTTGTGTTGCAGCTAATTCTAATTGGTTAGTTAGTGAAGCTGTTTGCATAGTTGCTTTTAAGTCTTCTACTAAAAATACTTTTTCGTCTCTTGCATCAGCTAACAAATCAGCAGCATTCATAGTTACTTCTGATCCCGGTACTGGAACTGTCTGGTATTTACCTCTAACGTAAGCTAACATTTCTTTACAGGTAGCAACTGCGTATTTATAAATCCACTGTCTTCCTGTGTCGTTTATTCCTGAATACTCTAAGAATGGAGCATTTGCGTTAGATGGATTAGTAGTAACTCCATTAGTAGAGGTACCACCGCCGGATCCGTTTACTTGACCGCTATTTTCCGCAGATGCTTCAAAGTCAACTTCATCATTTACATAAGCAGAGTTCTTATCGCTTATAGAATAGTACTGCACTTTTAATTTACCGGCACTTTTAGGAACTGGGAATATTCTCAATTTGTTATTGTTAATTTCAAAAGAATAGGCTGATTTTCTAATTTGATCATTGAATTCTATAGCCTGTACTTTTAACATATCGAACGAAGCAGGCATCAGTAAAAAATTTACACCTGGACTATATGAACCAAAATCAAATGCATCCATTAGAGATTGTATGCCTGTACCTGTACCTGCGTATGGATCGAAGTACCTTAAGATAGCTGGTGGAGCTTCGTAAAATATTTTTCTTATTTCTATCGCTCCTGCGCCAATAAGTGATTCTAAATCGTAATCCTGTTCTCCAGGTTCTAGGTCGATGAGGGCAGACTTCAGATCAACGTCACCTCCTACTCCTGCTTCCATTCCGTATTGTCTACTTGCTCTTATAACGTCTCTTAAACTAGGTCTAAAAATAGTTTGATTAACGGCTTCTCCGCTTGAACTTCCTCCTATTTGGCTAGACATGTTATTAGTAATTAAAGACTCATTAACTTCTTTACTATATGCTGCTACCGCTTCTTCAAAAGCAGTGTAAAATTGTCTTTCGTTTAATTCTATATCTAATACAGGCCACCCTAATTTTTCAGCACAATATCTTGCGACCTTAGGAGCATCTTCTTGAAATGCTAAATCGTCATCAAAAAATCCAAAAGGAGTAGATTCACCAGCTACAAAGTTGGTTGAACCGTTCCAAATTTCTATATCTGTGGTAGGGTGTGACATATTCTATTATACTTCTTCTGTTAATGCTATAAAATAACCTAATCTAGAACTAAATCCATCGTCTCCAGAACCTATTGATCTGGCTTTTATTGATCTTAGATCCCCGTACTCAAAATTATTAAAATCTTCGTTTACATATTCTGAACTAAACATAAAGCTTCCGCTAGGTGCTAGTAAGAAATGTTGGTTTGAAGTAGAACCTGATACTTGTAAATCAATATTATCATCTGAGAAATTAGTAATTCTTGCGTACTTTATACTACTAGATACAAAAGTACCTGCTCCTGGTAGATTATCAATATTAATTACTTCAGTATGACGGTCAGCAGGAATATTCATTATCCTGTTATCAGCATAGCTGATGCTAGGAATTCTAATTTCAACATTAGTTCCCCTTTCAACTCCTTCGAGTTTAACCCTTTCTCTTATAAAGTATGTAAAGTTAGCGTATTTTGGCATCTTAGTATAGTTTACTTATAAATAGCAATTAATCCCTGAAGGTTTTATATACCTCGAGTATTGGAGCAACTATTTGATGTCTGTGGTTATATTCTAAAGAAGCTGTTTTAAATCCCTCTACATGTTCTTCTAATCTAGCAAGAAAAGAAAATCCTGTATCTCTCTTATTTTTTAGATCAATTTGAGCTAAATCACCGCAAATTACCATTTTAGAACCTTGCCCTAGTCTACCTATTACAGTTTCCATTTGTGAGTGAGTTACATTCTGTGCTTCATCTACTATAACAAAAGAATTTAAAAATGTTCTTCCTCTCATAAAAGCAAATGGTACTATTTCTATGTTGCCATTTTCCATTTCCTTTCGTACTTTAGCTTCACTATACAACATAAATAGATTGTGATAGATTGGAGCTAACCAAGGGTCCATTTTTTCCCTAATATCTCCTGGTAGGAAGCCTATATCTTCTTTAGCAACAGTCGGCCTTGTGATAATAACCTTTTCTACCTGTTTGGTAAATAGCATATCTAATGCTACTTGTGTGGCTACTAGAGTTTTACCGCTTCCAGCCATTCCTTTTAACACAGTTATAGGTGCTTCTAAAATCTTAGCTTTTGCTTGTTTTTGTTCTTCGTTAAGTTGTACGTTAAATTTAATTGGTCTTTTTGGTCTTCTCTTCTGGACGAATACATCGTCGGTATGGTGGTTTGAAGGCATATATAATAACGTTATTGTTGTTATATATAAATATCAGAAAAATATACTTAAGAAACAAAAAAAAGAGGCCCGAAGGCCTCTCTTAATTTATTTGAAATCTAAGTTAGATTATACAGTAGCTAAATCGCTAACGAAAATCTTACCATAGAATTCAGGACGGATCATCTTCTTAGCATAACGAGTCATGATACCTTTACGTGGAGTAAATGTATTTGGATCGTATACTAGAGGAGTCATCATTAATGGTACATAAGGAGCATATACAGCACCAGTTTCCAAGAACTGAGAACCTCTGTATCCTAATAGGATTGTGTTTTCAGTCATGTATGGGTTTTTGTATACTTTGTAACGACCATTTAATTGTCCTACTTTTTGTACACCGAATGCAAAGTCCATTTTGTCACCGTCAGTGTTAGCAGCATATCCAGGAATTGATTCTAGGATAGTTGCAACTGTTGGAGAACATACTAGGAAGTTAGCACCACCTCTTAAGGTCTTTTGGTGAATTTTGTTAGATACTTTTTGGATTTTAGTTCCTAAAGTTTGGAACCACTGTCCTTGAGTATTGTAGAAACCACCTTCTCCAGCACCTGATGTTGCCCAAGCACCGTTTACATAGCTCTTGTTAGAAACAGCTGACCACTTTTCAGTAGTTACTGCATCTTGAATTAACATATCTAAAATCTCTAAGTCAATCTCCATTGAGATATACTCACTCAATAATGAAGTCAACTCAGCCTCAGCATCAATACTGTGGTAAGCGTTCAAATCTTGAGCGAATTCTGGAGTCCACTGAGCTTTTAATTTACGAGTCTTAGCTACGATTGCTTCAGAAGCTAATTCTACGTTAATTTCAGGGATGCTGATTGAACTTGCAGGATTATCTTCAAAATCTCCTCTTGAATTTTCAAGCGGTTGTTTGTGATATACTACAGAAGTTGATTTATCATCCTCCATTAAAGCATCAACAGTTGCTTTCAATGCAACGAAAGTTACATTATCTCCTGAAATAGTAGTTAATTCTGGGTTAGTAGTTAAGTCGCTAGATCCAGAGAAGATACGGAAAGCTCTTACACCTTTACTATCATACTCTACTGAAGACATATCAACTGTGAAAGTTGCATAGTCTGCAGGATCAACACCGTCTTGGAATGCGATAGATGCTGAAGTAGCAGATCCAGATGCATCAATAGCAGCTAAAGTAGCTTCATTGATTGTATATCCGAACTGTCCAGCTCCATATAATCCTCCATTTACTTCTTCGTCAACTGCTAACTTATCATTAGCTGTAGATACGTTACCGTACATATTTTCACCTAAAGTTCTACCGTTTACAGAAGTTCCGTATTTGAAATCTAGATAAAAGATAAGACCTGAAGGTAAGTTCATTGGTTGTACACTTACAAAGTCTTTAGCAGCGATTTGAGCGAATACCTTACGCACTAATGGTAAAGCTACTCCAGCCCACTGCTCTCCAGCGCCACCACCATGTGCAGCACCACCTACGTTATTAGCTGATTGCTCATTTACAATCTGCTTAGCTTGATTCTCAAGAATCATAGCCATGTTGTTCTTTTCGATCTCGTTAGAATATCCTTCTAACAGACCTGATTGAGTCCACTTGTCTGCTAAACGTTTAGCATCAGCCTGTAAGTTTTTAAAGCTTCCAGCAGACCCTTCTAATAATTGATTAATTTCCATAATTAAAAATTGTCTTTTTTAAATAATTTATTTTATAATTCCAGCTAATTTTTGCATTCTTTTTACAGCATCACTAACTTCTGAGATTACTTCTGGTTTAGAAGCAGTTGTTCCAGTAGCTTTTGAAGCCATACCTAATTTAGCTTCTTTGATTGATCCTTTAGTAATTTTAGTAACTACGTTATCAGATACAGTCTCGAATACTAATTTTACCTCTTTAACTGTCTCAGCTTTATCGAATGCAGCTATAACGCTTACTTTTTGAGATTCAGTTAAACTATTTGCTTTGAAAACTTTATTTACATAAAGTAACTTAGCGTTAAGAAGGTTTACTTCTTGAAGTTGTCCTTTAAGCTCTTCAATAGTCTTAGTAGCTTCGTCTAGATCACTAGCTTCTTCTAATTCAACTTCTCTCATAGCATTAGACATTTTACCCATTTCGATATCTTTTACGAAATCTCCTACTTTTTTACCAGCTTTTTTAGCTTGTTTAGCTAAGAATGCTACTGCTTTAAATAGTTCATTATCCTTAGGGTCTCCAAAATCTCCTACAGCATATCCTGGGCGTACTTCGTCAATTTCTTCTTCGGTAACTCCTCTATGCTGAGTTGCATCACCAGCAGCTTTACCTGCTTTACGAAGTCCCATTGCTAATTTCTTACCTTTTTCGCCGAATTCACCAGCTTCTAGCTTGTCCATTAACTTAGTAATACCAGCACCTGCTCCAAAAATAGCAGCAACTCCAGCACCTACAGTTATAGGATCTACTTCGTTTAATACTTCTTCTGTTGCAGGTACTTCTGCTTCGTTAGAATCTTCTTCGTAGTTCATTTCTGTAATTTCTTTTAACAGTTCGTCTAAGTCAATCTCTTCTTCGTCTTCCGCTCCAACCATATCGTCAGCAGGTAGCTCGTCAGCAGGAATTTCTTCCTCTTCTCCAGCTCCCATTTCCTGAGCAATGATATCACGGATAAGGTCTTTAAGGTCGTCCACTTCCATGTCCTTTACCTCAACATCTTCTTCTGCTTCCTCTTCAGATTCTTCTGAATCAATGTCAGCATCGTCTTCAGCATCTACTACATCTTCTTCTTCTGTAAAAGTTTCTTCGATTGCTTCGTCTTTTTTGTCTTTGTCCATTCCTTCTTCTACCTCTTCTTCGTTTACTACTTCTTCTTCGATGTCTTTTTCTTCCATCTCTTGAAGTTTAGCAGCTAACATATCTTTTAAATGAGGAGTTAAAGTCTCTTCTAAAGCTTCTTTAGCGTTAGCAATAGCGGCTTCTCTTACAGATTTAGCTTCAGCAATAGCTTGCTTGAATAAATCTTTGTTTGCCATTTTAAATAAAAATTTGTGATTTCTGTACGATTATTAAAATCGTAATGTGAAGTTTTTTCTTTTAATTAATACAGTATAAGGAACTGTATATTTGTATATAAATATATACGTTTTACAAAAACAAATAAACCCCTGCATTTCTGCAAGGGTCGGTCTAGAGCGGTTAGCTTTAGAGAGGTTAAGCTCTTAGTATATCGTTTATAATATTATGTACTTTTGCGTATTTATCTATCTCTCCTTTATTTTCATTTAAAGATATAGGATTCATAAAAGCACCGTGTGTAGATGGATTAGAAACAAAATCCCAACATACTAGTTCAAAGTCAGATTGAACTTCTAAGTACCCTTCATTTGTTTGCTGTACCGAACCTGTACCCCTAGATGAAATACCTATAGTATGTCCGGCTTTTATAATTTCTTTTACAATATTACCGGCAGGAGTATTAAGTAATTCTACTCTACCCATCAAATCATCTCCTTTCCAATAAAGGTCTTTTACTACATGCGATGCATTTTTTAGGGATACTACAGCAGATTCTGGATGGTCTAGTTCTCCGAATGCATTTCCGTTTTTAACGAATTCTGTCATATACTTTTTAGCTTCTCTTACTAGAAGATCTTTTTCGTATATTCGTCCGTTTTGGTTTTTTGCACCAGCCCTTTGCATTACTCCTTCAACTTCATATACTCCCGGTCTTTCCTTAGATTCTTTAAGGATAGATTTGAATGGTGTTACATTTACTAATACATTTGCCATATTATTTTTGTCTTTTAGTATACTTATATTTTTTACCTTCAGTAACTGGTTTAAAGACTGTTTCTTTTTCATCCAATTCTTCTTCTGCAATATCACCTGGTTTAAGCATATTTACTTTAGGCATTTCTAATCCTTTAGTAAATCCTTTTTCTGTTACAGGCATTAGGTCTTTTCTAAAAGCAGCTTCAATAGCTGGTCCAATAAGAGCCCCTACTGCTAATCCTTCAGTATTTTTAATATCTTTAAAGCTATCGTATACTTTTTGAATTTTTTCTTTAGTCTTACCGTAATATGATTCTACATCTGTTACTACATTTTCTAAAGCATTAATAGCTGCTTGCATTCCTTCAAAGTCATCATAGGTACTTGCGATCTTAGATAAATTACCTGTAGCAGCTTCTGTTATTACTTCTTCTTGGAGTACTTTAGATATAATAGCTTTAAATGCTTCTTTTATTTCTTT
>ENA-OUOG01000819-OUOG01000819.1-marine-metagenome-genome-assembly--contig:-NODE-819-length-38974-cov-4.580636_pt1 | contig 38974 bp, 34 predicted proteins | sample MGYA00248635_ERZ508505 | MGnify/ENA primary metagenome ERZ508505 (study PRJEB26176, sample SAMN06267871) | marine metagenome | isolation source: Saanich Inlet, British Columbia, Canada | place: Pacific... | reverse complement strand
ATGTAGCCGTGACTGGAGTTCAGACGTGTGCTCTTCCGATCTTAGCCGATCACTAAACCTCTTATCTTGCCAATAAATTTTATGAATCAAATAACAACAACGATTTATTGATAACCTAAATCGCCAGTGCCTAGATCAAACAAGCGCCGAGTAAAACCCGGAGTGATAATTGAAACAGGGTTAATAAAAACGCTTGGCTTTGAGGCCTTACCGTATATTCGATAGCTCACTCCGATAAGCCCTTCTCCTTTGCGCCCTGAAAACACCCCGCCAATAAAAGGGATGCGACCGAGCAAGGTATTTAAGCCATAAGCAGGCACCATGGCACCGCCAATACTAATTCTGTTTGTTGGACGATCAATGGCACCCTGAAACGATATGCCGAGACTATTTCCGCTCGCCAAACCTTCATCAATATACATCCGCCATTGATGCCAGCTTAAACGGCCGTCGGTCTTTTCAAATCGAATGCCAGAGCCAGAAATCGTATCGGACAACCCAGTAAAAGAAGCAAGCGTTAAGAGCTGAGCAAGAAGTGGTACATTCGTTAATTTATATTCTCCAAATGCAAAACTTGCTTCACCAGAAATTGTTTTTCCATCTTTTTTAATTGGCGCATCAAATATTGTGCCGCTTAAACTAAACGCGCCGCCAGTCATGCCAGGAACCAAATCAAGAGCGCGCAAAATTTGAGAGCCGTCTTCAGATTGGAACAAGAAACGACGCTCTAATTCATTATCTCTAAATAATTCACCATAGACTTCAGCCCCATTGGTTAAATTGGCAGCAATAGCACCCTTTTCCATGCGCCCACTCACTCGTATTAACGAGAGTTGCACAGAACCAAAAACCTCATTCTGCGCACCAGGTAAGCGCGCAACTCGAATATCTGCGTTGTACCCTTGTGGCAATTCAGGCATTGACACAATCGGCTTAGCATCCTCTGAGATGTCACTTGGAGAACCAATGCGCGAGGTATCATCAGTAAGGCCATCTGCTGCATCAACAACGTCAAGCGATGCATCAAGTGGACGTGCACCAAACAAACGCGACACATCGATAACATTACCGCGCAATATAAAATTCGTTATGTTGCCGTCTATTTTTGTTTCAAGAGTAGCATCATAGTTCTCGCCCAACCGAGCAGGGGAAACGAACACAGATTTAACAACACCATTTGGCGCCTCAAGGTTCACCAGAACATGGTCATTTTCGCCCGCTTTATATTCAGTTGAAAAGCTAACAATCACACCCGAAGGATCCATCGATATATTGCCACGAATGCTTGCCTCTAGGCCTGATGGCTTTAAGTAATTGATCCTCTTTGGCTGAACCTGCGTCTTGGTAAGATCAACATCAAAGACAATGGCTTTGGATCCTGACCGAGCAAATGTCATATCAAATGTTGCAGGCGCATCACCTTTCACATGGCTTGCGAGAACCTTAAGCCTTAAATTTTGGAGAGCTTGTGGGGTTGCATTAAACTTTCCCGATAGGGTCATTAGATTGTTAACCGATGACTGCCAAAGCGGAAGTGACAAGGATGCCGTCATCGGTACATTATTAATCTGGGCTTCACCCGAGACCGACATTCCCTGAGGCGAGACACGAATATTGAGATCACCCTCTTTCACAAGATAGCCAGACACCGCGCGTGTGAGGCGCGCATTTGAACTCGACGCAGTAATGTCAAATTGAACCTCATCTCGATTTAATTTGCGCATTAACGGAAATTGCATTGCAACAGATCCACTAACAGTGCCTTCAAAGTCTGAGGGTTTAAATTGTGATTTCTTCAAAGCACGAAGGGGCGGCATATTTATTAGTTTTAAGATTGGCGTGATTTGACCATCGATATCAAATGAGACTCGTGCAGAACTCTTTAAATCAAAATATTCGGGGGCAATGAACAAGCCATTTCGAATTATTTGCCGCTCGGACGCTTTCTCATTGTCATCACCATCAGATTGCGCCTCATCAGGGTCTGACTGTTTGCTGACTATATTTGTCTCAACATCAACATAGCCCGCCTCAACAATTGCCGAAAATTGCCGAGACGTTGTTTCTAGCCTACCTTTAGAAATGATCATTTCCGGCATTTCTTTTAAAAATCGTAACCGGGTGTCTTTCAAATCAACAGACCCTGAAAAAAAATCTTTTTCTGGAAGCTGTTTTAACCCGTAAACTTTAAATTCGCTGGCCTGCCCTTCTATACGAAACGACCCACCCTCAATGGTTCCTCCTGAAATATTTTGCCTGACCCATCCTCGTGTTCTGGGTGCAAAATGTTCGGGCCACATAAAGATCACATTATCAATCGAGGTTTTGCCAAGCTGAACCGATAAATCCAGATGCGGATCATCTGCATTAAAGTCAATAACGCCGCGAGTTGAAATTGGCATACCTGCCAATTCTGTTTCGCCTCGGCCGAGCATAAGCCTTTTGTCATCCACATTATACGCAAACTCAATAATGCTATTGTTGCTGTTCCATTGGGGTCGATCGCTGGTTGCTGACATTGAAAATCTATCAGACAAAATAGAACCATCAATAAGGGCAACATCGCCACCCAAATTTGTTTTATAAGAAAAAGCGCCAGAAAATGTCGCATCATAATGATCAAACGCCAGCGCACCTTCCGAGAGAAATATTGATTTCTGGACAATATCAATATCCACACGACTGGTTAAATTTTTCAACGCAACTAAGCGCTCACCGAAAAGAAGTTTGCCGGCACCAAATTCAGCCAACAGGTTAGCGCCAATCAATGATTGTTTTTCATCAAGCGCGAGCTTGCCCTCAATATGTATCGGCGCCGACTGCCCAGATAAGGGCGCCAAAATAGGCATAATTTCTGCCAGTTCATTTAATCGAATATTGTTCAAAGAAAGGTCAATGTCCCCCGGCTGACCAATTTTTAGATCCCCATTTGCTATGGCGCTGGCATTACCATCAGCCCCGCGGTAAAGGATACGCACATCGGTCTTAATAAGATCGTTATCGCGTTCAAAAATAATATATGACTTAGGACGTTCAACTTTATTGTCCTGCCCTTGATAGTTAAGGGAAATATTTTCAACGCGAAGAAACTTAAAATCCCCTAAACCGCGACCAATCGGTAAGGCACTCATGAACTCTGCAGCCTCTCGCAAACCCGCAAGATATAGTGACCTCGCATCCCGAGTGTCGCGCTTAGCCGAAACACTTATTTCATTTATCTGCACAGAGCGGGGACTAAGGGATAAGCTTGCAACCAAACGACCCATATCAGGCTCAAAGACAATTTGATTTACTGTAAAAAGATAATCGTCTTTGGATCGATAAACAGCCCTATCAATGCGTACCTGAAAAGCGCTCTCATCTTCAGAAAAACCAATCTGAGCGCCGGATATATCAACCTGCCCACCATTGAGGTTATGAGAGGCAATTTCACCGATTAAGCCGCCAGCCCATTCAATTGACATTGGGCCAGTTGATAGGCGCGCATATAAAAGCCCCATCAAAAGCAGCATTAAGACCATAAAGCCGCCCAGAAACTCAATCACCAGCTTATTTGTTCTTCGCAGTAGCAATTATAAAACCTTTATGTCAGCATAATAATAAGCAACAAATCACCTCAAGCTTAATCTGCCTGAAAATCTGATTGTCCCCGAAAAGCTGATTGCAATGTATCGTGGATTGCTTAATTTGTCTTTGAATATTCGCATAGGAGCATAGAATGACAAACTTAACCATTGGTCAAAAAGCACCAAAATTTTCTGTTTCATTGGATGCTAATACGCAAAAGTCGCTAAACGACTATAAAGGGAAAAAACTTGTTCTCTATTTTTACCCAAAAGACGACACGCCTGGCTGTACGACACAAGCCGTTAATTTTTCTGCCGTCAAAGACGAGTATGCAGCACGCGGTGTCGAAATTCTTGGGGTTTCGGCTGACAGTATTGAAAAGCATGAAAAATTCAGGACAAAACATAGCTTAACAATAGATCTTGGTAGTGATCCCGAAATGAAAATGCTTCAGGATTACGGCGTTTGGGTTGAAAAAAACATGTATGGTCGAAAATATATGGGCATTGAACGCTCAACCTTTTTAATCGATGAGACGGGAACAATCCTTCACATATGGCGAAAAGTGAAAGTCAAAACACATCTTGATGATATTTTAGAAGCTCTTGGCGACTAGTTTGTGAACAATCCAACATGATTGATCAGCTCGCCACTATTTTTACATATACCGATGCCACCCAAAAGGCTCAAGCCGTTCTCAAATTGGGTGCGCAATACGGTAACATTCCTATAGGCGCAAGATCAGCCTCGTGGCCTAGTCGCCCCGGGCGTCCAAATCAACCAGAGCTGTGTGACCCACGCCAAATGCCACATCGGACAACAAAAGGCCTACAAGGGCGTATTGCTCTACTTCATGCCCTTGCCCATATAGAACTCAATGCCATTGATTTAGCCTTAGACATTATCGGCCGATTTTATAATCAAGACATGGATCAAGGTTTTATCGATGATTGGATGATCGTTGCAACCGATGAAGCGAAACATTTCTTAATGATTAACAAACGCTTAACTGAACTCGATAGCTATTATGGTGCATTGCCCGCACATGACGGCTTATGGCAGGCAGCATGTGATACATCGCACGATCTCTTGGCTCGGCTGGCGATAATCCCTTTGGTTTTAGAAGCGCGCGGACTGGATGTTACACCCGCTATGATCGCCAAATTAGAGCAGAACGGCGACACTGCATCAGCCAACCTACTCACAGTTATCTATGAGGACGAGAAAGCCCATGTTGCTTTTGGCATGAAATGGTTTAATTTTTATTGCAATAAACAACAATTAACGCCCGAAACTCATTATCATCAACTTGTAAAAGCGCATTTCAAGGCTGGCTTAGCGCCACCTTTTAATCACCTTGCACGCCAAGAGGCGGGTATGCCAAGGTTTTTCTACCAGCAAGATTGATTACATCTTTGCTACAAAAAGACCTTGATTTCCCTAGTAATTTTTGACATGTTCACGCTTTATTAGTCTTTCTCAGGCGGTTTAATGCAGAAATATCTTAATATTCTTCGGAGTAAGTTCACGGAGAAGCAGATTTATGTGCGTAGCAAAGGGTCTGTTCGCTACGTATCTTTGTCGTCTGGATCGCAATTAACATTGGCAGCAATTGCTGTTTTGTTTAGCGGTTGGGTCGGTTATACGTCTGTTCGCTCAATTTTTGCTGATGAAATTGCATCTGTTGAAACCCAAGAGCTAAAAGCACAGGTCGCTGCTTACCAAGACAAGCTCAACTCTTTACAAGCATCATATGACAGTCTGAACGGAAAACTCGCCCTAACAAAAGACTGGTTTGAAGAAAACACAAGCCGTCTAGAGGCGCGTCACAAAGCACTCACAAATATGCTCGAGCGCCACGCTGTCAGCAATGAGCAAATTAATACAATGCAAGCCCGCTTTGCCGACACAACAAATCGAACAAGGCGCACCTCAGGCAAGACCGTTTTAACAGCAAGCATTAAAAAACCATCTTCGTCTCGCCTTGAAAGCAGATTAAGACGTGAAACAAACTCATCCATTGAAAAAACCTTTACTGCAATCGAAGATCGTTCCGCCAACCAAATTATGGCTTCGAACCCAATTCCACTTTTGCAAGATGATGTTTATGCGCGCGTTGGCAATTTAAGTATCCGACAAAAAGACCTAATCGACGCGATTGAAGAAAATACAGACCGCATGATTGTTGAATATGAATCCGTTCTGGCCGGTACTAAAATTTTGGATGTTGATAATTTCATTGCTCAGATCGCGCCAGAAACTCAAACAGCTGTCGGTGGCCCTTATATTCCATTCAAAGCCTCAACTCAGCTTGGAACAGAGCTTGATCGTCAAATTTATAGAATATCAAATAATCTTGATCGCCTAGATCAGTTAAACGCTGCCGTTGTAAGTGTGCCGCTCTCACGCCCTATTCATAACTTTCGTCAAACAAGCGGCTTTGGCCCTAGACTTGATCCCATTCGCAAACGCCCTGCTTTTCATTCAGGTGCCGATTTTGGAACACCATCTGGAACACCTGTTCACGCAACACTTGGGGGTGTTGTCACCTTCTCCGGTAATCGTGGACCCTATGGTCTTGTCATTGAAATAGACCATGGTAACGGCTTTAAGACGCGTTATGCCCACCTTAAAGCAACACGCGTACGGCGCGGACAAACGGTCAGTTTTCAGGACCAAATTGGTGAATCTGGAAATAGCGGTCGCAGCACCGGCCCTCACCTCCATTATGAAATTTGGTATCAAGGCCGCGTTCGTGACCCTGATACATTCTTACGATCTGGTAAACAAATTTTTAGCGTTTCCAAAACCCTTGGCGTAAAATAAGATCCCTTTAACGAAATTGAAAATATAATGTCAGAGCAAAAGAAAATTTCTCGATCTGCCCCATCGATCTTGAGTGCCGACCTCATTGTTAAGGGACAAATTTATTCCGATGGCGACGTCCAATTAGATGGCCGCCTTCTCGGTAATATTTCCTCACACGCTGTCACCATTGGAAGTTCGGCGCATGTTATCGGCGAAGTTGCTGGTGAAATTGTGACGATTAAAGGAACAGTCGACGGGACAATCCGCGCCAAACAAGTACATTTGTGCACGGGATCAAAAATCAATGGTGATATATATCACGAAGTCCTTGCCATTGAATCCGGCGCAGAGCTTAACGGTGCAGTTAAACGCGAAAAAGATCCGCTAGCCGAAGCATCTGTGCGTTCTGAGCAATTCTCAAAATCGCTACCGACACAAAACACTGCGAATTAAAATTATTTGTCGCTATCGCCATATGCACGTTGAGCCAAAGCGGCTTCAATAAATGGATCAATGGCACCGTCAAGCACACCCTGCGTATTGCCACTTTCAACACCTGTGCGCAAATCTTTAACCATCTGGTAAGGTTGCAAAACATATGAACGAATTTGGTGACCCCAGCCAATATCAGTTTTGTTTTGCGCTGCCGCCAAAGCTTCTTCTTCACGCTTTTGCAATTCAAGCTCGTAAAGTCGAGCGCGCAACATAGTCCAGGCCGTTGCCCTATTTTTATGCTGTGAACGCTCATTCTGACACTGCACCACAATCCCAGTTGGTATATGCGTAATCCGCACAGCGCTATCGGTTGTATTCACGTGCTGTCCGCCTGCGCCACTGGCTCTGAATGTATCAATACGCACATCCGATTCTGAAATATCAATATCTATATTGTCATCAACCTCAGGAAAGCAGCCAACACTGGCAAAACTTGTATGCCGTCGGGCTTGCGAGTCAAATGGCGAAATTCGCACAAGTCGATGAACCCCTGACTCCGTTTTAATCCAACCATAAGCATTATGCCCTTTAATGTGGATTGTAACAGATTTAATGCCAGCCTCCTCGCCGTCTGTAATCTCAACAATATCAGTTTTATAACCCCGGCGTTCAGCCCACCGTAAATACATACGCATCAACATGCTGGTCCAGTCTTGACTTTCAGTCCCACCAGCACCCGCATGAATTTCAATAAAGGCTGAATTCGCATCAGCCTCACCCGAGAGCAATGTCTCAACCTCCATGCGTTCGACATTTTCGCGTAACTGAGCAAGAGCGGAAACAGCCTCAGCAACGATCGTTGCATCTCCCTCATCCTCGCCCATTGTAACCAGCTCGCTATTCTCAGTCATATCAGCTTCAATTTGATTACACATCTGAATTGACTGCTCGAGATGATTGCGCTCCTGCATAAGCTTTTGCGCTTGATCGGGATCATTCCACAAATCAGCACTCTCAGCTTGTTCGTTGAGCTCAGCTAGACGTGCAAGCGCCTTATCCCAGTCTAAATGCCGCCGCAATAAGGTTAGAGACTGAGTAATGCTCTCGATATGATCTTGTGCTTCTGCGCTCACGCAATATTCCTCTACAATTTAGGTAACAATTAATCAGATTATTTATATGTCTATTTAGAAGATTTTTCGACCGCTCAAATTACTTTGAGCTTAACTAATAAAGCCCGCCAATATCCGCACCTGTTTCGGCTTGATCGCCTTTATTAGCAGCTGGTGCATTTCCATCAATAACCAATTGACGACGCCCACGAATTGGCTCCGTCCCAACTTTAAAGGCTTCTAGAATAACGTTTTTGTCACCCTTTTGAGCAAGTTTACCCGTTTTAGCATTAATCCTGACGAGGTTAACAGCAGGTGGAATACGGAACGGAATAATCGGTTCATCACGCAGTGCTAGCCGCATGAATTCTTTAAACACAGGCGCGGCAACCAGCCCGCCTGTTTCTCTTCGCCCTAAAGACCTATTATCATCAAAGCCAATATAAACCCCAACAACCAGGTCAGGGGAAAACCCTAGAAACCAAGCGTCACGACTATCATTTGTCGTCCCGGTTTTGCCAGCGAGCGGACGATTTAATGAACGGATGGACCGTCCTGTCCCACGCTGAACAACACCTTCGAGCATGGACACGATTTGATAAGCGGTCTGAGACGGCAAGACTTGCTTGCGCAGATCAGGTAAACTTGGTGGGGTTTGATTATCCCATGTGCGTACGATGCAAGCAGAGCATACGCGTTGATCATTTTTAAAAATTGTTTTTCCATAGCGGTCTTGAATACGATCAATCATGACCGGCGATACTGACTTGCCACCATTAACAAAAATTGAATAAGCATTCACCATTTTCAACAAAGTTGTTTCGCCCGCACCCAAAGCCATAGCAAGCACAGGTGGCATTGACTCGTTGACACCAAAAGCACGGGCATAGTCAACAACCTTACGCATCCCTATTTGCTGCGCCAAGCGAATGGTCATCAAATTTCGACTTTGCTCCATGCCCAAACGAAGTGTCGAGAGGCCATAAAAACGTCGGGCAAAGTTTTCAGGTTTCCACAGGCCCTGATCGCGCCCCTGATCAATCACAAAAGGTGCATCAAGGACAAGGCTTGCTGGTGTATAACCGTCATCTAAAGCACGCGCGTAAACAATTGGCTTAAAAGCCGAACCGGGTTGGCGTCTGGCTTGTGTCGCACGGTTAAACTCACTTAAGCTATAACTGAAACCACCAACCATTGCCATAACCCGACCCGTGTGTGGATCCATTGCGACAAGGGCGCCATTCACCTCAGGAATTTGACGCAAAGCAAATTCACCTTCCTTAGGCTCAACATAGATAACGTCACCTGCCCCCAAGACTTGATGGGCCGTAATAATTTGTGCACCCAAAGAACCAGAGGGTGAGCTTGCAGCGCGACGCGCCCATCGTAATTCGCTGATCGGAATGCGCCCCAATTCTGGAACAAAATCAGGCGTCAAAACACCATCTGGGCGCAGTCCTATTTCAACTGCATTATCATCGACCGATAACACAACGGCTAGTCGCCAAGGCGCAATATCAGCGGGTGGTTTTATTTCTGATAATTGGTTGGGCCAATCGGTTAATTGCTCAAGTTGGACAACAGGACCACGATACCCTTGGCGCTGATCATAATAAACCAGACCATCACGAAGCGCCTGAACACCAATCGCTTGCAATTGTGTGTTCAATGTCGAGCGTATCGACAAGCCTCCGCCATATAACTGTTTGTCACCATAGAGGTCATAGACTTGCCGTCTAATAGACTCTACAAAATGAGAAGCTTCAACGCTTTGTGAGCCAACTGATCTAAAGTTTACCTCTAGAAGGCTGGCTTGCGCAATAGCCGCCTCTGCTCGGGTGACAAAACCTTCATCCACCATCCGCTCAAGCACCCAATTACGCCGCCCAATCGCCCGTTCAGAGCCGCGAATTGGATGGTAATTATTCGGTGCCTTTGGCAGTGCCGCCAAATAGGCAGCCTCAGCCAAACTCAATTCGGCAAGAGACTTGTCAAAATAGTTCAATGCCGCTGCAGCAACACCATAACTACCAATACCAAGATAAATTTCGTTAAGATAAAGCTCTAATATTTGACGCTTATCAAAAGCGTTCTCAAGCCGCACCGCTAAAATCGCTTCCTTTATCTTTCTTTGAAACGTCACATCATTTGTAAGTAAAAAGTTTTTAGCAACCTGCTGGGTAATGGTTGAGGCACCTTCTAAGCGCCGCCCATAAACCACATTCAAAACATTTTGAACGACAGCACGCATGATACCAAAAAAGTCCAAACCGAAATGATTATAAAAATTTTTATCTTCAGCGGCTAAAAACGCATTTTCCAAAACTTTTGGCACAACATCTATTGGAACAAATAACCGGCGTTGCTTTGCAAATTCAGCAATAAGCTCTCCATCTCCAGCGTGAGCACGCGTGGTGACAGGAGGCGCATAGTCAGCCAAGTGCTTATAGTCGGGAAGACTACTGCCAACCTGCCAGAGATAAGCGCCCAATAAGAATGAGATCACTGCCGTAGCCAGAAGGCTAACGCTCAATAAGATTTTGATAATTTTCATTCTTAGCCGCAAGCCCTTGGTGTTGATAGACGTCTTATGCGCATGCCCTATTCATTTGATCAGACAGCCATTATCCCCCGCATATGTATCTAAAAATGAGGTAAAATACCAGTTGTTTAAGTAAGCTCTAAAGGGCTAGGTCGATACAAATTAGTTTGCTGCCAATGAGCTTGAAAATGCATCAATCGACTGCTTGAGCGCCACAGCCGCAGATTTTCGCCATTTTGTCGAGACCAATTGCTTTTCATCCCGCGAATTCGTCAAAAAGCCGAGTTCAATCAATACAGAAGGCACATCAGGCGCTTTTAGAACACGAAACCCAGCAAATCGATGGGTTCTATCAAGTAGAACAGTATGCCCCTTCATTTGCGAAACAACTGTTGATGCAAACTTAACAGACAAATTTTTGGTTTCGCGCTGAGCCAGATCGATCAAAATATTGGTGACCTCTTTCGGTTGGTCACCAAAATCAATGCCTGCAATAATGTCAGACCTGTTTTCTTTTCGGGCAAGTGCCGCGGCTTCTTTATCAGACGCCGTCTCCGATAAAGTATAGATAGACATGCCCCTCACATTTTTTCGCCCGATCGCGTCTGCATGAATTGAAATGAACAAATCGGCACTGCGCCGACGCGCAATATTCACTCGCTCTCTCAGGGGAATGTAGACATCGCGATCTCGCGTGAGATAAACCTGATAGCGCTTATCGCGACGCAGCTGCGCCGCTAATTCTCTAGCAAAAGCCAGTACAACATCTTTTTCTTTAACTTTTTTACCACTTGCCCCGGGGTCAACGCCACCATGGCCAGCGTCAATCACAACAACAAATTTATCATTTTTCTTAGGAGGTTTTATGATAGTGGTCTCGGGTGTAGGCGGTTGCTTATTAGCGCGCTGACTCTCAAGATCTTTAATAAAAGCTTCTCGAGATGTTTTTGCGAGATCAATAACCATTCGGTAAGGAAAACCTGCTGATGGAGGCAAGACAAAGTCGCGCGCGATATTAACCGGCCCAGTTGTATCCATAACAATGCGCATAACATTAGAAGAAAAAAGACCTTTGCGAATATTTTGAATAAGCCCGGCGCCGTCTGGCAATCGTTTACCATTTGGCCAATCCGCATCATAAATATCAATGACCACGCGATAAGGATCATTGAGTGTGAATATCTCATATTTAGCTTTTTGAGATAGTTCAATGACCACGCGCGTGCCCTGTTCAGACGCACCTATTCTTAATGTTTCCAGCGTCGTGCCCGCACGTGCAGTCTGTGAAACCATAAAAAACGCGCTCAAAAGTAAGCACGCGAAGAACATCTTTGGTAATGAGAACGAAGAAGCTCTGGTCATAGCAATCCTAAATTTGAAGCAACTATGCCCCGAATCGTTGAAGAAATTCAACTATCCATAACTCATAAAGAAGAAAAAACTTATTTAAGAGAGGCACTTAATGAGTATATTACCGAAATTGCTTGCGTGGACCACCGGCGCAGACTACAAACGAGATGCTTGATGGATTAAATTCGAACCCGCCAGCGAAAAGCGTTTACATGCTTCGCGCGACACGATCGAACAGAAAAGCCAAGCAAAGTTCGGTTTTACGTAATTGTTTTGCCGAAGCAGTGTTTTCGGCCTTCCCTGAAAAGGGTGGCCACAATCGAGGTTACACAGGTTGAGAGCTTATACACAATACGAAAGCACTCTTGAATTGAGTATGGCGGCAAACGTAAAGCTGTCACTTTTTTTCAACGCCTTTGACCTTCACAAATCAACATTTTTTGTCGCTAACAGTCCTCAGGCTTTGTCTGGGTCAGAACGAGCGACCGGAGTTTTATACAATGACATCGCGCATGCTTATAGATGCGGCTCACAAAGAAGAAACACGTGTAGTCGTCCAAAAAAACCAACAGATTATCGAATTTGATTTTGAATCTGAAAACAAACTACCTCTTAGAGGAAATATTTATCTCGCCAAAGTTACCCGTGTAGAGCCATCTCTTCAGGCAGCTTTTGTTGAATATGGCGGAAACAGACAAGGCTTCCTCGCCTTTAGTGAAATCCATCCTGATTATTACCAAATCCCCGTCTCTGATCGCGAAGCATTGTTAAAAGAACATGCCGATGAGCAAAAGGAAGAAGAACCAGAGTCAGAAACCTTAAATAGTTCAGATAGTGATGAGAGCGATGACGGCAGCCCACGTATTGAAAGCATAGGTGGCGATGCGCATGAAGAGGTTTCGGACCGCACACGCTCACATAGCTCCAGTCGCAAATATAAAATTCAGGAAGTTATTAAGCGTCGTCAGGTTATTCTTATTCAAGTCGTTAAAGAAGAGCGCGGCAATAAGGGTGCGGCATTAACAACTTATATTTCTTTAGCTGGTCGTTATTGTGTCTTGATGCCTAACACTGCTCGTGGTGGTGGCATTTCACGCAAAATTAATAATTCTGCCGATCGAAAGAAGCTCAAAACAACCGTCGAAAAACTTGGTGTACCTGCCGGCATGGGTTTAATTATCCGCACAGCTGGTTCACAGCGGACAGCGATCGAGATCAAACGCGACTATAATTATCTCATTAAAACATGGGAAACAGTCCGTAACCTCACGCTTAAAAGCACAGCCCCTGCCCTTGTTTATGAAGAAGGCTCATTAATTCGGCGCTGTATTCGCGATCTCTATAACCCCGATTATGAAGAGATTATCGTTGACGGCGTAACCGCCTATAGCGAAGCACGCGAATTCATGAAACTCATGATGCCAAGTCATGTGAAGAAAATCAAACAGCACAAAAGTGCCGTCTCCCTCTATCGAGAATCCGGTGTAGAGGATCAGCTTGCAGCTATGTTTAACCCGACAGTCACCCTTCCATCAGGTGGTTATCTTGTTATTAATCCAACCGAAGCTTTGGTGTCCGTCGACGTCAACTCAGGGCGCTCGACAGGTGAATATTCAATTGAACGCACCGCACTCAATACGAATTTAGAAGCCGCTGACGAAGTTGCCCGCCAAATGCGCTTGCGTGACCTTGCAGGCCTGCTTGTTATTGACTTCATCGACATGGATGAAAATCGCAATAATCGTGCAGTCGAAAAGCGCCTTAAAGATGCATTGAAAAACGATCGTGCACGCATTCAGGTAGGGCGAATTAGTCCTTTTGGTTTGCTTGAAATGTCACGGCAACGCATACGCTCTGGCGTAATTGATAGCTCTAGCAATACGTGTCAACACTGCCAAGGAACTGGCATCATCCGTTCTGTTGAAAGCCGCGCATTGCATGTTCTTCGCCAAATTGGTGAGGAGATTACCAAAAATGCAAGAGAAGAAATCAAGGTTGGCTTACCAAGTGATGTTGCTGTTTATTTATTAAATCAAAAACGTTCAGCAATTGTCGAGCTCGAGCAAGCACATAATATCGCCATTACGATTTCGATTGATACGCATTTAATGGCAATGGAAATGACCCTCAATACACAACAGGGTTCTTCTGATAAGCCTGTTCGAATGGACGCAAGCACTGCCCCCAGCCAAGGTGAACGTCACACAAAAGGCCGTCGCGACCGCAGAGATCGAAACGATCGCAACTCAGATAAAGAGCGTGCTGATAAAACGGAACTGTTCAAAGCGGAAGAAGAAACCGACAAGCCTGTTTCCGATGATGAAAATACCGAAGAAACGCGTCCAAAACGTCGGCGTCGCGGGCGTCGCGGTGGCCGCAACCGTCGCCCAGAAAATAACACTGAGGTAACAAATGAAACGGCATCTGAAGGCAGCCAAGAATTAAATGAGGCAAGCGATAATCAGTTCGCCTCACCCGCTGAGACTGTCGCTCAAGAGCAAAATATTACGAGCTTAAATCCCGATGAAGGAAGTACGCCCGTTTCTGAAATCACGGAAAGCGTAGCAACACCTGAAGAGACGGCTAAGCCAAAGCGTCGTAGGGCACCAAAACGCAACCCGAAAACATCTGAGCAGGAAGAAAAAGCGTCTATAGCAAGCGAACAAGCTGATGCTACCGCTGAAACGGTTGTCGTCGATCAGGCTTTAACACCTGAAAAAACGGCCAAGCCTGCTCGCCGACGGCCAAAAGCCAAAGCGCCCAAAGAAAGCGCTGCAGATACAGGCCCAACTGAGGTTAGCCAAGAAACGCAAAAAGCTGAACAGAGCGATGGTGATGATTCAACAGATAGCAAACCTTCGCGGCGTGGATGGTGGCGTCGGGGCTAACACATAGCCTCTAAACTTAGGCCATAAGTTTTATTGTCATTACTTTTGGGGTCTTTGTTTGGCCTTATTTTAGTGTAGTATTTGCCAAAAGGCAGAGTTGGCTGCATTAAACTATTGCTAAGGAAGGAAAAGACATGAGCTTAAAAAGCTTCCGTCTCCAGAGTTTAGATGTTTTAGTCGTCTGCATTGGGTTAGTTTTTGCCTCTATCTCCTCAGCATCAGCGGGGTTTATTCGCGACGCGGAGGTTGAGGCCCTGCTCCAAGATTATACATCACCGTTGCTTAAAGAATCTGGCCTTGTCATTGACAATGTCGAAATCGCTATCATCGCTGATGAACGGATCAATGCTTATGTCAGTGGCGGGCAAAACATATTTGTTTTTTCAGGGCTAATCACACAAGCAGAACATCCAAATATGGTTATTGGCGTGATGGCACACGAAATTGGGCATATCACAGGCGGACATTTAGCTCGGGGCTTAGCGGCTAGAGACAAAGCAGGCACACCTATAATTGTCGGTGCTATTCTTGGTCTAGGTTCGCTCTTAGCTGGGGCGCCACAAGTTGGTATGGCATTGATTGCGGGCGGTCAGCAAGTTGGGCTTGCTAGCTATCTAACCTATAGCCGAGCACAAGAAGCAAGTGCCGATCAGGTCGCCTTACAATTACTCCAAGAAACCAAACAATCCCCCCAAGGTATTATGAATCTTATGGACCACTTGGCTGGCCAGGAAATTTTAAGCGAACAAAGACAAGACCCTTATCAGCGCACGCATCCTATGTCGCGCGATCGAGTGAATGCTTATCGCTCCCACGCGGAGACATCACCTTATTTTAATGGAAAAGACAACCCAGACATGCAATGGCGTCATGATATGGCCAAAGCAAAACTTGATGGCTTTATCAAACACCCACAATCTGTATTAAGAAAATATAGTGATGCTTCAGAACCAGCACTCTATGCACGGGCAATTGCCTATCACCGCCTTGCACGAACAGATGAAGCTATTTCAGTATTAAATGAACTCATAAGCAAGCATCCCGAAAACCCTTGGTTTCAAGAGCTAAAAGGGCAAATTTATTATGAAACTGGCGAGGCTGATAAAGCCATTGCGCCATATGAAAAAAGCTTGAAGCTTAAGCCAAACCAGCCGCTCTTGATGATTGGTCTCGCCTCATCACTACTTGCGAGTGACCAAAACTTTGGCGGTCAGGCGCGCACATTACGCGCGATAGAGATTTTGCGCGAGGCAACGCGACTAGAAAAAACTAATTTGATCGCCTTTTCTCAACTTTCCAAAGCTTATGGCCATATGAATAATGTTGGCATGGCGGAATGGGCTTTAGCAGAAAACCTTGCATTACGCGGGGATCCATCGGCCATTCGCCATGCAAATCGTGCTATTGACTTGCTCGAGCCGGGTCAGTCAGAGCGCTTAAGAGCTCAAGACATTGCCGCTTCAGATTTTGGGAAGAAGCAATAAAATCATCGCCTATTAAAGCAATAATCATTTTAGTTATTGAATTTGTTTATTTCAGAGAGAAAGAGTCTTACCTTGTTAAAATCCGCAATAAAAACCCTCATCATCATGCTTGCCTTGGTCCATAGCCCCTTAGCGCGCGCGCATGAGGAGCTATCTCCTCAAAACAAAGCTGATATTAAGAAAATGATCTCCGAGTATCTTCAGAATAACCCCAAGGAACTGGCACAAGCCCTTGATAATATGCAGGATTACTACCGCGCTGAATCTGAGCGGCAAAAAAAATTAGCTGTCAAAAATCTTGGTCCTCAAATTACGAATGATCCGCGTGACAAATATATCGGTAAGCGGGATGCCAAACATGTCATTGTCGAGTTTTTTGATTATAACTGCACCTATTGCAGGAAAAACTTAACAGCTGTTCAAAAGCTTATCGAAGAGCGGGACGATATTTTATTTATTTTTAAAGAACTTCCCATTCTCTCAGAGACATCAGGCGAAGCCGCACGCGCAGCCTTAGCCATTGAGTCCCCTCAAAATTATTTTGAATTTCATAAACGTCTCATGCAGGCTAAAGAGCGGTTAACATCAAATGATATTTTCAACGCTTTACAGCGTGCTGGCGAAAACCCTGCAGCAATCCTTACCTTTTCAAAATCAACAGAGATCACCTCTCACATTGCAGATAATCAAAAGCTTGCACAAGAACTTGGCATTAGCGGAACACCGAGCTTCTATATTAATGGCAAAATCTATGAGGGGTATTTAGACAAAGACGAAATCTCTGCCCTGCTCAAGAACTGACCAGCGTCAAATCAAGCCCCCGAGTGGTGAACTTGGGTCAGCATAAAGCCGTTTTGCCATGCGACCAGCAAGATAAGCTTCGCGACCTGCAATCACGCCATGACGCATAGCCCGCGCCATACGAATGGGGTCTTTTGCTTCTGCAATAGCCGTATTCATAAGAACACCATCACAGCCAAGCTCCATAGCAATAGCTGCATCAGAGGCGGTTCCGACGCCCGCATCGACAAGAACGGGCACACGCGCCTGCTCAATAATCAAACGAATGTTAATAGGGTTTTGAATGCCAAGCCCAGATCCAATGGGCGCGGCCAAAGGCATAATGGCACAACACCCAATATCCTCGAGCTGCTTGGCCATGATTGGGTCATCGCTACAATAGACCATAACATGGAAGCCTTCTTTCACAAGAAGCTCGGCAGCCCGAAGCGTTTCGGGCATATTGGGGTATAAAGTCTTTTGATCACCAAGCACTTCTAACTTAACCAAATCCCAGCCACCAGCTTCGCGTGCCAAGCGAAGCGTCCGCACCGCATCTTCACCGGTAAAACATCCAGCTGTATTCGGGAGATAAGTATATTTTTTGGGGTCAATGAAATCGACCAACATAGGGGCTTTGGGATCGCTTAGATTTACACGCCGAACAGCGACTGTTACAATTTCAGCACCTGCCGCCTCCGCCGCATCGGCGTTTTGCTGATAATCAGCATATTTTCCAGTTCCTACAATTAAGCGCGAGTGAAATGTCCGACCCGCAATTTCCCAGCTATCATTTGCTGACATGTCATCCGCCTCCAATAAAATGTACGACTTCTAGCCGATCGCCATCAGTTAAAATGGTCTCTGCATAAAGAGATTTTGGTACAATTTCGAGATTTCGTTCAACCGCAACTTTTTCACCCGCAATCTCAAGCTGATTTAAGAGCGCGCGAAGAGATGTATTTTGCGAAATATCTGTTTTCGCACCATTGACGTAAACTGAGATAACCATGACTTACCTTATGTGAGATTATTCATTAGCAAATGCCTTTCTCTCCCACAAGAGCCGATATAAGCCTTACAACAAGGCTTGCCTTGAACCCAGAACTCGTTTACCCAATAAGATTAGAAAAGTGAGACGGCACATGTTTCGTTATGGCATTTGAAATTCACATTATAAATGGCCCAAATTTAAATTTATTGGGTCAACGCGAACCCGAAATTTATGGGCATGAAACATTGTCTGATATTGAAGCTTTGTGCCAAAAAAGGTGCAAAGATAACGGCGCCAACCTTGTCTTCTCTCAAAGCAATGACGAAGGTAAGCTCGTAGACCTCATTCAACAATCTCGAACAAGCGCAGGCGGCGTCATTATTAATGCCGGCGCTTATACGCATACATCGATCGCGTTGCATGATGCTTTAAAATCTTTAGAGTGTCCTATTATAGAAGTGCATTTATCAAATATATTTGCGCGTGAAAGCTTTAGGCACCATTCCTATATTTCACCGCTTGCAAAAGCCGTTATATGCGGATTAGGGTCTCGCGGCTATTTAGTCGCGATCGATGCACTGAGCGAACAAAGTCACGACGAGGGAAAATAGAATGACAAAAAGCACAGATAATCAAACAATCCGGGAACTTGCCGAAATTCTAAACGACACAAATCTTACAGAGATTGAGATCGAACGCGAAGGTATGCGCATAAAAGTTGCCCGTAAAGCAGAAGGCATTACTTATGCAACACAAGCACCAATGCCTGCTCAGGCAGCACCAGTCCCCAGTGCACCCGTTGCAGCATCAGCCCCTGCTGCCCCATTAGGCGATAACCCCGGCGCACTTAAGTCTCCAATGGTTGGTACCATTTACTTGGCCCCAGAACCTGGCGCTAAAAACTTTATATCCGAAGGCGATACTGTTAAGGCAGGACAAACCCTTTTTATTATTGAGGCCATGAAAACCATGAACCCGGTCGTTGCAGCCAGTGCGGGCACAGTAAAATCAATATTAGCCTCGAACGCTCAGCCGGTCGAATTTGACGAAGTCTTAGCGATAATTGAATAATCATGATCAAAAAAATACTCATTGCTAATCGAGGTGAAATTGCGCTTCGCGTTATTCGGGCCTGCAAAGAGCTTGGGATTGCAAGCGTCGCCGTTCATTCAACCGTTGATGAACATGCCATGCATGTGCGTCTGGCAGATGAAAGCGTTTGTATTGGACCAGCCTCAGCGACAAATAGCTACTTAAGCATACCAGCCATCATTTCAGCCTGTGAAATCACTGGTGCTGATACTGTGCACCCTGGCTACGGTTTCTTATCGGAAAATGCTAAATTTGCAGATATTCTAGACGCACATAATATTACCTTTATTGGACCAACAGCGGACCATATCAATTTAATGGGTGATAAGATTGCCGCAAAAGCCAAAGCAATTGAATTGGGCATTCCCGTCGTCCCTGGCTCTGACGGGGAAGTAAAAACTGTAGCTGAGGCTGAAAAAATTGCCTCAGACATGGGCTTTCCTGTTCTTATCAAAGCTGCATCAGGTGGCGGTGGACGAGGCATGAAAATCGCTTTGACCAAAAATGATATCAAGGAAGCCTTTGAAACGGCACGCAGTGAAGCCAAGGCTGCCTTTGGTGATGACGCTGTTTACATTGAGAAATACCTCCAGAACCCAAGACATATCGAAATTCAGGTCGCTTGCGACACCCATGGCAATGCGGTCCATTTGGCAGAGCGGGACTGCTCACTCCAAAGACGCCATCAAAAAGTATTGGAAGAGGCGCCATCTACCGTCCTAACACCTAAAATGCGTGCCGATATTGGCGATGTCGTTGTCAGCGCCATGAAAGGAATGAACTACCGAGGCGTTGGAACCGTTGAGTTCTTATTTGAAAATGACGCCTTTTATTTCATCGAGATGAATACACGTTTGCAAGTAGAGCATCCAATAACAGAAATGATCACGGGCATTGATTTGGTGCGCGAACAAATTCGTGTTGCCGATGGCCATCCATTGAGCTTTACCCAAGATGATATCAAGATTAATGGGCATGCTATTGAGTGTCGGATCAATGCTGAGAATCCTCGTACATTTTCACCATCACCTGGAACAATACAAACATATCACACACCCGGTGGACTAGGTGTACGGGTCGATAGTGCGGTTTATTCGGGCTATAAAATACCCCCCTACTATGACAGCCTTATTGGCAAACTCATTGTGTATGGCATGGATAGAGACCATTGCTTAAAACGACTGAGCCGCGCCTTAGATGAGTTTGTGATTGATGGGGTAGAAACAACCCTGCCTTTATTTGCCGAGCTTCTCAAAAATGAAGATATCAAAAAAGCAAACTATGACATTCATTGGCTTGAGCATTTTCTCGATGACGGTGACGCACATTAGGGTGCATTTAATTGTCGAGCCCAGCACGATTCATCCCGCCAGGAACATTATTAGGCGCATATGCGGCTGGCATTTTTCCAATGGCCGACAATGTTGACGACACAGATATATTTTGGGTTGACCCAGACGAACGTGGCGTTCTCCCGCTTGATGAGGTTCATATACCCCGTCGATTAAAACGCACGATTCTGCATCAACCATTCGATATTACCTTCAACACAGCTTTTGAAAGCGTAATGGAGAACTGTCGTAAATCGACCCCCGAGCGACCAACCAGCTGGATAAATGATATTATACGCATATCCTATACAGAGCTTCATCATGCCGACCACGCCCATAGCATTGAGTGCTGGCAAAATGGTGACTTGGTTGGTGGGCTTTACGGCGTATGTCTAGAAGGCGCCTTCTTCGGCGAAAGCATGTTTTCCCTTCAAACAGATGCCAGTAAAATTGCCCTTATTTATCTCGCCGCGCGTTTAAAATATGGTGGTTTTTCATTACTCGACTGTCAGTTCAAAACAGACCATCTCGCCCAATTTGGGGTTATTGAAGTGCCTCGCGGTCGTTATCACACATTCTTACAAACAGCGCTCGACAAGCCAGGAAACATTCACTCTATGCCCGTAAATATGGCGCCATCCGATGTTTTACAAGTAATCGGCCACAAGTCATGAACGGGGTGTTCAAGCGCATTAACGCTTGGACTCGAGGCGAACATCCACCCTGTAAATATCCGATAAATAGCACCATCCTGATTTTCGTCTATTTCTAAAAAGACACGCGTTTCAGGCTCATCCTCTGGAGGGTTTGCTTTGCAACTCCGCATAGTAATAATAAGGCGTCCTAAACGCTCAGGCTCATTTATTCTTAACGTTAAAGTGCTTGTCCGAGCTGAAACCTTATCGAGTGTTTTCATAAACACCATCAGGTCATCAGGCAATTGCGATGCGTCATCTTCTGACATAATTTCTAAAATAGGAACTTGTATAAGAGAAAGCGGTTCCTCAGCAGAGGCTTCCCCCTCGCTTGAGAGCACCTTATTTAACTCAGCCGATTCACGCTCGGTTAAATTATAGTTTGGATCAATGTTTGCTTCATTTGCGATCGCAATACCAATAAAAGATATCAACACGCATGATGCAATGAGAACTCTGATATTATTTATTATTAGAACCATCGTTTGCGCTAAACATTGCCTGGCTAATAAGGCTGATAAGGTCGATAGATCCTTGTGTGAATAGAATTTCACTGCCGTTTTCGATTTCAAAGTCACTCGCCCCTGGCGTTACAGAAATATAATTGCCACCTAACAAGCCTTCACTTGTAATCTTAGCGCTGCTGTCATCTGGCAGACGAATATCCTTGTTAATAACCATACTGACCCGCGCCTTGAATGTTTCCGCATTTAGCGAAAGGTTTGTTACTGTGCCAACCTTTACGCCAGCTAGACGAACATCACTGCCAATCGTTAACCCATCGACACGATCAAAGTCTGCAGAAACGATTAATCCGTCTGAGCTACCCGTTTCTGAGACGCTATAGCCATATGTTAAAAACCCAATCGTAAGACAAATTACAAAGGCGCCAACAAGGGTTTCTACTAAATTCTCTTTCATATCAATTGCCTATTCTGGACGCCAAGCGTCATAACCGTCCCGATAACGCGATGCATCTTCAGCACCCTTTGGGGCATGTGCATCTTTTGTTCCTGTCATATTAATCTGGTGCGGTTTAAACCATTTGCGCTGAACAAACGATCCATCATGGGGGGGCACGTCAACAGTGTAATGAAGCCAACCATGCCACTCAGGTGGCACACGCGTGGCCTCAACGTCGCCATTATAGACAACCCAACGCCGCGGTTTACCATTAATACTGCGCCCTGATTTATCTTCATAATACATATTACCCTGCTCATCAGAGCCAATGAGATTGCCGCGCAAGAACGTGTGCAACCACGTTCCCAATGTTTGGGTATGCCACCATGTAAACATCATTTTCAACAAATTCATTATTAAACTCCAATCAGCCTCAAATATATTATCGCACTGCTTGCCACTTAGGTCTAGCCCAGCACCTATAAGCTAGGTTATTTTTGCTGCGGCATAAGCCGAATATTGAGCTCACGCAACTGTTCGCTACTCACTTCAGCTGGTGCTTTCATCATCAAATCTTCTGCTTGCTGGTTCATTGGGAATGCAACAACCTCACGCAAGTTTTCTTGTTCGGCCAAAAGCATCACAATACGATCAACACCAGGTGCAATTCCTCCGTGAGGGGGAGCGCCATAACGGAATGCGTTTAACATGCCGCCAAATCGATCCTCAACCACACTTGCATCATAACCTGCAATCTCAAATGCTTTAAGCATGATCTCGGGTTTATGGTTCCGTATCGCGCCCGAAGATAACTCAATACCATTACAAACAATATCATACTGGTATCCCTTAATGTCTAAAGGATCTTGGTTTAACAGCGCGTCCATTTCACCTTGAGGCATAGAAAACGGATTATGCGAGAAATCAATCTTTTTGAGCTTCTCGTCATATTCAAACATTGGGAAATCAACAATCCAGCAAAAGGCGAATTGGTCTGCATCAATCAAATCAAGATCATGCCCGACTTTAACCCGAGCACGACCCGCGAAATCCATAAAGTCTTTAGGTTTACCAGCACAGAAGAAAACAGCGTCACCATCTTCAAGGCCAAGCTGATGGCGTATTGCTTCAGTCCGCTCAGCACCAATATTTTTAGCAAGTGGACCCGCTCCGGCGCCGTCACGAAAGAAAATATAGCCAAGCCCTGGCTGTCCTTCGCCCTGGGCCCAACTGTTCATACGATCGCAAAAGGCGCGATTACCTCCTGTTTTTGCTGGGATAGCCCAAACCTCAACAGATGGGTCAGCATCAATCATGCCCGCAAAGATTTTAAAGCCAGATCCTCGGAAATGCTCTGTCACACTATCCATCTCAATGGGGATGCGTAGATCTGGTTTATCCGATCCATATTTTCTCATCGCGTCATCATATGGAATACGTGCAAATACTTCCGAAACACGTTTACCTTTTCCAAACTCAACAAAAACATCGCGCAAAACAGGTTCAACAGCTTGAAACACGTCCTCTTGTGTAACAAAACTCATCTCAATATCGAGCTGATAAAACTCACCAGGAGAACGATCAGCACGCGCATCTTCATCACGAAAGCAAGGCGCGATCTGAAAATAACGATCAAAACCAGCAACCATTAAAAGCTGTTTAAATTGCTGCGGCGCTTGGGGTAAGGCATAGAACTTACCAGGATGCATGCGCGATGGCACAAGGAAATCGCGCGCGCCCTCGGGGCTTGACGCTGTTAGAATTGGAGTTTGGAATTCTTGAAAACCACCCTCAGTCATACGACGACGCAAAGACGCAATAATTTGCGATCGCAAAATAATATTTTGATGCAATGTCTCTCTGCGTAAGTCCAAAAACCGATAGGTTAATCGAATATCTTCAGGATATTCCGGCTCACCAAACACTGGCAAGGGCAACTCCTGTGCTTCTGATAAAAGCTCAAGCTCGGAGACATAAATCTCAATATCACCAGTTTTAAGATTTGGGTTTTTGGCTGCCTCATCACGCGCAACGACTTTTCCGTCAATACGAATGACACTCTCAGCACGCAATCTTTCAGCGATAGCAAAATTAGGGTTTTCTGGCTCAATAACCAGCTGAGTTAACCCATAATGATCGCGCAAGTCGATAAACAACAATCCGCCATGGTCGCGCTTGCGATGCACCCAACCTGATAAACGGACTATTTCACCCGCATGCGTACTATCTAGGTTGCCGCATGTATGAGACCTGAATTCGTGCATAAGTAACCCCTTTATTGGATGTGCCGAAAACACACCGCTTCAAGCCAAAAGTCAAGCACTCACGTCGAATTTCGCTCAATGGGCGACAAGTGCAATCTGATAGTCTATATAGACAGGATGAAAGTCATTACACAAACTAAAGATCTAAAAGAATTCTGCGATTCACTCATAAAAAGTCCCTTTATTACTGTGGATACTGAGTTTATTCGCGAAACCACATATTGGCCGCTCTTATGCCTTATTCAAGTCGCATCTCCCGAAGAAGCGGCAATGATCGATCCATTGGCTGAAGGTATTGATTTATCACCATTTTTTGAAATATTACAAAACCCAGATATTGTAAAAGTCATGCATGGCTGTCGTCAAGATATCGAAATATTTTACAATTTAGGTCATTTTATACCAACCCCTCTCTTTGACACCCAAATTGCGGCAATGGCCTGTGGGTTTGGAGATGCCGTAGGTTATGAAACTTTAATTGCTAAAACAGTCGGGGCTAAAATTGATAAAGGCTCGCGCTTTACAGATTGGGCCCGCCGCCCGCTAAGCAAAGCGCAATTAGAATATGCACTCGCAGATGTTACTCATTTACGCGACGCATATCAGTTTTTATGCCAACAAATAGAAGAAAAAGGCCGCGCTGCTTGGGTTGAAGAAGAAATGTTAAGTCTTCATGACGTTCATAACTACGATATGCCGCCTGAGCTTGCCTATCAAAGACTAAAAATGCAGGACCGCCGGCCCAATGTTGTGGGCGTTCTTATAACAGTTGCGGCCTGGCGCGAAGAACAAGCACGCGAACGAAATATTCCGCGCGGGCGCGTAATTAAAGATGATGCCATTCGCGAAATCGCTGTCCAAGGGCCTAAAAACATATCGGAACTTTCACGCTTACGCTCTATCCCGAAAGGTTTTGAGAACTCACGATACGCAGAATCCCTTTTATCCGCCATTCAACGTGGTTTAAATTTACCAAAGAATGAACTCCCGGTATTGGCAAAGCCTATTGTGAACAGGCAAGGCATTGGACCATTGGTTGAGTTATTAAAAGTCCTTTTAAAACAGCGTTGCGATAGTTGCGACGTGGCACCCAAATTGATCGCTAATGTCGCTGACCTGGAGCGTATCGCCAGTGACCAGGATCCTGATGTGCAAGCACTTAAAGGTTGGCGCTATGAAGTCTTTGGCAAATACGCGATGGACTTAAAAGCAGGCAAACTGGCGCTTGCTTGCGAAGACGATCAGGTTATTCTTGTAAAACGCAACGGATAAACCGCAAAAGCGAGTTTGTTTATTCTATATAATTTCTGGCTCTAAATTCATGGCTTGCGCAAGCTTGGCCAAGCGCTTTTCTATAATCGGAGCCATGAGTCTTGGCTCTGTATCACCGAGTATAAGCGTCAGTTTATCCGCTGTTCTAATGAGCTCAGATTTAGGCAACATTCCCGGCATTGATGCAGATAAGGAATGAGCCAATCGGAAAGATAAACCTAAAATTTTCCCTAATTCTTGCGCATTTTTATATTTTGGCAGTCCATTAAAAAGCGCTTTAACATCGTCAATCTCATGTCGATAGGCCAAGGCATAAGCAATAAAGAGCCGGCCCTCATGACGAATGGACATAAATGGTGCCCTAAGCACTGAATGCGACGCAATTTCAGCACGTGAGGATGTGTGGTTTGACCAACCAATATCCGAAACAAGGCAAGCCGCTTTTCTAAATCTATTAAACTCATCCTCGCGATCATCACCTGCAAAAAGTCCAGACGTCCATGATACAAGTTCATGGCCATATTCACTTGATTTGCTCATACGCGAAGCCATTTCTTCACAGGCAAGCAAAAGCGGATCAATATCTTGATATTTGCTTTTGAGCATTTCAAACAAAACGCCCTCACGTACCCCTGTAGCAGAGACAACAACCTTCACAGCCTTTGCTGACTTTGACAAAGCATGTAATAAATTCGCAGCAACCGGTAATGTCTCGCGTCGATTGCTCGATGACCGTGCAAGCGTGCGCGTTTCGTCTGCAGTCATCTTAGCAACGCGACGTAAAAATGCATTAGAGCGCGCTAGGTTCATCTCATACTCATGAAGCACATCAAGACCATAATTTGTCTCGCCCATGTGAACACTGGCAAGACTACGCCAGGCGCCACCAACAGCATAAATTTGATCAAAACGATGCTTGCTCAACCATCCAACGCTGTTTAATTGAGCAGCAATCTCATTTTGCAAAGCCTTGGCGCCAAGTTGTACAAAACCATCCAGTGCTAAAACACCAATATTAAGAGAGGCCCAATTTAAGACATGACCATTCTCAACATGAGCAAGCTCTAAGCTACCTCCGCCTAAATCAGCAACCAAGCCGTTTACGTTATCAACGGACATAATAACACCGGCGGCAGAGAGCAATGCTTCTTCTTCCCCGTTTAGAACACGTATTTTATGCCCAAATATAATTTCCGCTTCACTAATAAATTGCGCCCTATTGGCGGCATCGCGTACAGCTGATGTGCCAAATACATAAAGTTCATTAATGCCCAATTGATCCGATATCGCACGAAAACGTCGAAATGTTGCCATAGCATGGTCGTAATATGCCCCAGAAATAGCTCCCGTTTGGGCCACCGATGTGCCAAGCCGACAGAATGCCCGCTCATTATAAATGGGTAAAGGCGCACGTGCCGTTCCACTATAGCCAACCAAACGTACCGAGTTCGAACCAATGTCAATGACACCTATGGGTTGATCTGGACGCCGCAACCCGACCTTCTTAATAAGCCTCGAAAGCCGAGATGTAGATTGTTTGACCATTAACCTTTGGACTTTCGTGATTTTTTAGAATGACCTTTTTTGGTATTCGAACGACCGCGCCCAGACATACTTGAATGGGTCATAAAATAATGGTGAGCATTAACCTCATCCTCACCCTCAGTCAAATGATAGCGCTGATACGTTCCATCGTTTTGCATAAACCAACTTTGCTTATTATCAGCAAGATTAACATGCATGATTTCGTTTAATACCTGCGCTCTTGTTGTTGGATTCAACAAGGGAACGAGGGTCTCAACACGGCGATCAAGATTCCGTGGCATCCAGTCAGCTGAAGACAAATAAACAAGGGCGGTTTCGGAAGGCAAACCGTTACCATTGCCAAAACACACGATGCGCGAGTGCTCAAGGAACCGACCAACAATGCTCTTAACTCTTATATTTTCGGATAAGCCGGTAACACCTGCGCGTAAGCAACAAATACCCCTTACGATTAAGTCAATTTGCACGCCAGCAATTGATGCACGATACAAGGCATCGATAACATGTGGATCAACCAATGCATTCATCTTTGCCCAGATAGCTGCTGGGCGTCCTGCCTTGGCATAAGCCACTTCGGCCTCAATATGCTCCATAATACGATCGCGCAAATTAACAGGCGACATGGCTAGGCGAATAAGGGCCTTGGGTTCAGCATATCCTGTAAAATAATTAAATACTTGTCCAGCATCAGAGGCAATATCTTTGTCACATGTAAATAGAGACAGATCCGTATAGACTTTAGCTGTTTGAGGGTGGTAATTGCCGGTTCCAAGATGAACATATGTCTTTAGACCAGACAGCTCACGACGGACAACCAAACTAACCTTAGCGTGGGTTTTAAGTTCAATAAACCCAAAGACAACCTGGACACCGGCACGTTCCATCTTTCGCGCGAGACGAATATTGGCAGCCTCATCAAAACGCGCCTTAAGTTCAACCAAAGCCGTAACTGACTTGCCATTTTCAGCTGCTTCAATCAGCGCCTCAACGATCGGACTATCCGCGGAGGTTCGATACAAAGTTTGCTTAATTGCGATAACGCTGGGGTCAAGCGCTGCTTGACGGATAAATTGAACAACAACATCAAAACTTTCATAAGGATGGTGAACTAGAATATCTTTTTCGCTAATCGCAGCAAAACAATCACCACCATGCTCACGAATGCGCTCAGGAAAACGGGCGTTAAATTGTTTAAATTTGAGGTGCGAAGGTCCCTTGTCAACAATTTCAGAAATTTGAGCTAAACCCAAAATCCCGTTTACAATAACAACACGATCAGAATGTGCTTCGAGTTCTTCAATTACAAGCTCTCGTAAACCCTGGGGCATATCAGCATCAATTTTTAAACGAATAACGATGCCACGGCGGCGGCGCTTAAGTGCGGTCTCAAACACTTGCACAAGATCCTCAGCCTCTTCAGCAACTTCAATATCTGTGTCTCTGATAACCCGAAATGTGCCTTGGCCAAGCACTTGATAGCCTGGAAACGTTCGTTCAATAAACATAGAAATAACACTTTCAAGTCGAACAAAGGCCTGTGCTTGATCTGCGGGATCGCTCGGCAAGGCGATAAAACGCTCGAGTTGCGAGGGGATGAGAAATAACGCGTTCATCCCTCGCCCATCAGCAATTCGAGATAACTGCAAAGCTAAGCCAATACCCAAATTCGGAATGAACGGAAATGGGTGCGCGGGATCAATCGCAAGAGGCGTTAGCACGGGTAAGATATTCTCTAAAAAGTAGCTTTCAATCCATTGTCTTTGAGCCTCAGACAGATCAGGCGTATCAAGCAAGGACACGCCATAAGATTCCATTTCTTTCAGCAACCCTTTGAGCACCAACTGTTGATGCTCCATTAATGTGCCTGCTTTTTCCGATATTTGAGAAAGTTGTTCGGCAGGCGTCATATCATCAATACTTTTTGCATCAACGCCCGCATGCTCTTGACCGACCAGTCCAGCAACCCGAACCATAAAAAATTCATCTAAATTATTAGCGGAAATTGACAAAAACCTAAGGCGTTCCAAGACAGGATTGGCGTCATTTGAGGCTTCTTCAAAAACACGTTGATTAAACGCGAGCCACGACAACTCGCGATTTATAAAGCGCTCATGACGCGCAAAGTCTTCAAAGAAAGGCTCCGCAGGTTTAGACCGCCGCCCATGCTTTTCAGGGTGAGTAAGTGTTTTTATTAACATGTTTCACAATCGATTTTGATCTCTAAAAATTGTAACGTAAGAAACAAATGCTACAACGAGAATGTTACATAACTATTGCACAGTCTATTGCTTTCGTTAAGCACTTTACTTATTTATTTGCGCCAAGACATCTGCAGCTATATTGCGGGTAATAGGTTTTCCCAAGGCAAGACTATATTGATCCAGTCGAGCAACAAAATTTAAAATCGCCTCACAATTACGATCGACCCTTAACATGACATAATCCATGACTTGCGGGTTCATTTCGAGCTGTCGGTCTAACAACAATTTTTTCATGACAGCTTGGAGAAGTGTGTCATCTGCCGCGCCGAGGCCTATAGCAGGCAAAGATCGTAATCTGGAGGCAAGATCGGGTATTTCAAAGCGCATTTGCGATGGTGGCAATGCCCCAGCAATGAGGCAAGGCACATCGCGGAGTTTTAGATCATTGAAAATATGAAACAAATGCTCTTCTGCATCAGAGTGTAATGTTTCGCAATTATCAATAATCACTGCCGGAGCGGAGGCTAATGCAGTCACATCAACACCCGCTCCGATCGCATCGGCAGATATAGCTAAAGCCCCAGATTTTTCTTGCCAGACTGCCAGCAAATGACTTTTGCCACTCGCATGCGGTCCATAAATAAACTGCATTGGGGTGATCCATGCCGGCCATAGATCAATGAGCTGAACAGCCTCAGCATTGCAAGGGGCTACAAAGAAATCTTGACGCGCCGCAGCTGGGCGGTGCGGCAGATCAAATGGCAACTGCTGTGCCACAGCTTAATTCACGACCTCAAGGCGGTAGCCTTGAAATGCAGATGTCAAAGATAAACCTGATTGCAATAGATTTGCCCGAACCTGATCAACAGACCCGATAAAACTAAAACTAACGACTGCAAAACTGCGGGAAAGTTCCTTAATCTTAACATCACGAATGAGGCTTGTTGCGCTCAAACGATCTGTGATTGACTTCCATTCGTTAAAACCTGAGAAAGCCACCTGCGTCACTAGCTGAGTTCGACTATCAGAGCCGATCACTGTTTTTAGCTTCCAACTTTCTGTAACCTTATCAATAATTTCGTTTACAGCTATCTCGCCGTAATAGGCATGTGGCTCTTGTCCAACATAGCTAAGCACATCAACGTTAACAGCATCAGGTGTATAGTTATAGACGGTGACGCCAAGCTGACCCTCAATGTCGGCAAGCGCGTGCACAACATAAACAATGTCCACATTGTAACGCAGCTTTAATTGATCAATGGCCAGACGATTGCCTGACAAAACATCAATCGCCGAGGCCTCGGAAGTATCAGCAATATCTCCTAACGGTAAAAGCAAGGGTGATAAACTATTTTCAAGGTCCGCTTTTGACCAAATATCGCCCCACCAATTACGACCCCATAGAAACAAGCCTTCTCGGTCTTCCATAATGGGCAAAAGCAAAGCCGGAGCAGCGCGCATCTCACCGATTGGAATATCACGCGACAATAAAGCCTCACGCACTGCATCAGGTTTAAAACTAATCGAGAGTTTTGCAATATATCGGGTCGGACTTGTTCTTTCATCCGCAACACGGAATCCTTCAACGAATGTATCTAAATTTAACGCATCACTCGAAGGCAATTGATCCCAATAAGAGCTTAATGTAAGGCGTCGAAACACGGTATTAATCGCACGCCCCTGGCCCTCACGCATAGCCAATTCGCGTGCATCTGCTGAATTAGCAGCACTTGCATCAACGTTGACGCCGTTGACCGCATAAATATTGCCCGCACTCACTGATGATAAACCACCCCAAATGGCCCAAAAAGCGAATGCAATAAGATAGTGTTTCATGTCTTTTCTTTACCACAGCTTTTAAATTTATCGACAGCAGAATGTTATAAAATTGAATTAGATAGTTACTTTAGAGCAAGTTACAGCTATTTTGTGCCTACGAATCTAGCTGAGGATGCCATGACCCATAATAAGAACCGCCTGACATATGCCGATAGCGGTGTGGATATCGATGCAGGCAACCAACTTGTGCGAGAAATTGCGCCATTAGCAAAGCAAACTGCTCGTACTGGCTCAAATAGCGATCTTGGAGGATTTGGAGGTTTATTCGACCTAAAAGCCTGTGGTTTTAAAGATCCTGTCCTCGTCGCATGTAATGACGGTGTCGGTACAAAGGTTAAGATTGCTATAGAACAAAACCAACATGCGCAAATTGGGATTGACCTTGTGGCCATGTGCGTCAACGATCTGATTGTTCAAGGCGCAGAACCTTTGTTTTTCTTAGATTATTATGCGACTGGAAAGCTCAATTTGGAAACAGCTCGTGAGGTTGTTGCAAGTATTGCTCAAGGCTGTTTACAAGCGGGTTGCGCTCTTATTGGCGGTGAAACAGCGGAAATGCCAGGGCTTTATAAAGAAAATGACTATGATTTAGCTGGTTTTTCGGTTGGTGCTGTTGAGCGTGATGAGATTTTACCCAAACAAGATATAGGCGCAGGCGATATCATACTCGGCCTAGCCTCAAACGGCGTTCATTCAAATGGCTTTTCCTTAGTTCGCCGTATCATTGAACAAGAAGGCTTATCATGGGACGCCCCCACCCCTTTCCCACATGAAGCAAATACACTCGCCGAGGCCTTATTGGTTGGCACGCGCATTTATGTTAAACCACTGCTCGCAGCACTTCGCGCGGGTCACCCCATTAAAGGTCTGGCACATATCACAGGTGGCGGGTTGACGGAAAATTTACCTAGAGTTCTGCCAAAAACTTGCAGCGCTTATATTAATCTAAACAATTGGACAAGACCGGCACTCTTCGATTGGTTGAAAGAAAAAGCCAATATTGATGACCAAGAGCTGCTTAAAACGTTTAATTGCGGCATTGGCATGTGCGTGATTGTTCCAAAAGAAGCCGCCAATGATGTGCGCGATGCCCTCTCCTCTCTTGGCGAAACTGTTTTTGAAATTGGTGAGATTTCATCAACCCCAGGCAGTCATGTCCATTATACACATGACTAGAGACTTGGATTTTTAATGTCTCATCCCCTTCGTATAGGCATTATATTCTCTGGGCGTGGCAGCAATATGAAAGCGCTTTTGGACCATATCCAGGCCAAGCCTGACACCTATACACTTGCCAACTTGATCTGCAACAAACCTCAAGCAATAGGCATTTCAGTTGCAAAAGCACAAGGGTTCAATACCACCATTATTGACCACACAAGCTTCGACACAAAAAAAGACTTCGAAACAGAAATCTCCAATGAACTCTCATCAGCCAATGTCGATATTATTTGCCTGGCTGGTTTTATGCGCATTCTATCCGCAGAATTTGTTCGCAAATGGGACGGGAGGATTATTAATATCCACCCTTCGCTTTTGCCGGCCTATAAGGGATTGAATACACATCAACGCGCCATTGATGATGGCGCGCAATGGCATGGTTGCACGGTACATTATGTTGTCGCAGATATGGATGCGGGTGAAATTATTACCCAAACGCGCGTTCCGGTAGAGAAAGATGACACGGCCGAAACACTTGGGGAGCGCGTTTTAAATGTCGAACACAAAACATTTTGCGACGGCCTCGACCTTGCCGCCATAGCCTATCGGAAAAATAAAAGCACCAAGGAATAGGCAAAAAAAAGGCCGGCAAAGCCGACCTTCCTCATTCTGTCTTGATGACCAAAATTTAGCCAACAAGCTCATCATCAGAAAAGAAAAACTTGATTTCTTCTGCGGCAGTTTCAGGCGCATCTGACCCATGAACACTGTTTGCATCAATGCTTTCAGCAAAGTCTTTGCGGATTGTGCCTTCATCGGCATCCGCAGGATTGGTGGCGCCCATCAATTCACGATTTTTAAGCACAGCATTTTCGCCTTCAAGCACCTGCACAACGACAGGGCCAGAAATCATAAATGACACAAGGTCATTAAAAAACGGACGCTCTTTGTGAACTCCGTAAAAACCTTCTGCTTGTTCTTTCGTCATTTGAATACGCTTTGAAGCAATAATGCGCAAACCAGCTGACTCGAAACGATCGATAATTTTACCAGTCAAGTTACGCTTTGTTGCATCGGGTTTAATAATTGAAAATGTGCGCTCTATCGCCATGCTAAGTCTCTTTTCTTGTCTTAAATAATATGATTTGGCGCTTATAGTCTCATCCTAGGCCAATGGCAAGCCTCAAGCTTTTTGCTCCCAGCCACCCTGGGCTGACTGCTGCCAATAGCTTAATGCAACATCTTTTTGCTTTAAGGTTTTCCAAAAACTGCGCGACTTCTCGAGGCTTTCCTCATTGCGACCGTCAAAAAGATAAACTACACGCGTGTAAGCGCTGATATCCTCTACCTCCGTGCCATCAAGTAAAAACAAAACATGCGCACCATTTGGGCAATCGTTATTACTCGTTATCCAAATGGGTTGGTCTGCAGCATAGGCTTGCATTTTCTCATCATCAGCGCACGCATGGGCGAGAAAACTATTCTCCCCAAACCGCCACAAAAGTTCGCTTAAGGCCGCGACCCCCTCTTTGGAGGATCTGCGAACCATACTACGCCATTGTCGAGCTTGGCACTTAAGAAGTAAAACCGGCAGAGTTTCTTCCAAACTCTGCCGTTCTAAATGATAGAAAAAAAACTCAGTCATTACTCGTAATGTGATTTTACAAGTCGATCCAAAAGCTTCACACCATAACCACTAGCCCAAGATTGGCTGGTTGCTGATTTAGGTGATCCCATAGCTGTGCCCGCTATATCCAAATGGACCCAAGGCACATTATTGACGAAGCGTTGCAAGAATTGAGCTGCCGTGCTCGATCCTGCATAACGCCCGCCAATATTTTTCATATCTGCATTTGGCGTATCGATCATTTTGTCAAAATTACTGTTCATCGGCATCCGCCAAACTTGTTCCCCTTCACGTTTGCCAACAGACGCAAGCTGATCGCAAAGCTTGTCATTATTAGAGAACATGCCTGCATAATCCTGTCCAAGCGCAACCATAATTGCGCCCGTCAAGGTGGCGAGGTCAATCATGAACTTGGGTGAAAAACGTTTTTGGGTATACCAAAGTGCGTCAGCAAGAACCAATCGACCTTCGGCATCAGTATTTAATACTTCAATCGTTTGACCAGACATTGACGTCACAATATCCCCAGGACGTTGAGCCGTGCTTGAAGGCATATTCTCTACCAAACCAATAACACCCACTACATTCACTTTTGCTTTTCGCTTAGCCAGACTATGCATTAAGCCAGTAACCGCAGCAGCGCCCCCCATATCGCCTTTCATATCTTCCATACCGCCAGCTGGTTTAATGGAAATGCCACCAGTATCAAAACACACGCCCTTACCAACAAAAGCTAAAGGTTGTTTTGTTTTAGCAGCACCATTCCACTGCATTACCACCATCTGGCTTGGAAACGCACTACCCTGACCAACACCAAGTAATGACCCCATGCCCAATTTTTTCATTTGAGCTTCGGACAAGACTTCGACCTTTACGCCCAATTTTGTGAGGGCGCGAGTGCGTCGTGCAAATTCAGGTGGCGACAAAATATTTGCCGGCTCATTGACTAAATCACGCGCAAGCATAATACCCTCAGACAAGGCCGATAATTCGCTCCATTGCGATTTGGCACGCGCCGCTAATTTTGTTGCCACAACTACTTTGGATGTAGATGATTTCGTTTTGTCTTTTGTTTTATATTTATTAAATCGATAAGTACCCAACTGCGCACCCAAGGCAACACGCGCAGCAATCTCAGCGCCACCAATACCGTTTTCAAGTTCGCTTTCCAAACATATTGCCAAGGCTCCACCGTCAGAACTATATCCAGCGGCTTTACCGCCAATGGTTTCAAAGTCTGTTTCGGTTAAGTCAGCAATTTTTCCGATCCCTAAAATGATGACTTTTTTAAGCACAGTCCCTTCTGGCGCAAGCAGTGTTAAATCCTTACCTTTTTCACCTTTAAATGATTGGACTTTAATTGCGCGCGTTAAAGCACCTTTTAGCTGCTTATCCATTTGAGCTGCCAGCCCCGATGGTTTAGCGCCTTGCGGGATAAGAAAAAGAACAGAGCCAGTTTTTGGCAAAGCAAGTGAGGAAAAAGATAGGGTCATAGGCATGGCATACTCCAGAGTTGGGATGAAATCTTACGTTAAAGTATAAACACAATGATTCTGTTAAAACAATTAACGTAAATCCGCTCTAGGGTAAATGCTGCTTGTATGGTAAGAATCATTCCAACATCGTTAAACCATATAATCCGAGTTTTCTTCATATGTTCCGACACAATATGTTCCGACGCATTATCACAACTGTAGTTTCCATTGTTATTGTCAGCTCATTGAGCGTGACCTTAACTGAGCATTCAGCAAATGCTGCGCTTCGCGATGTCGAGGGCATAGCAGCCATTGTAAATGATGAGGTCATTTCACTCTATGATGTTGATCAGCGCGTAAATTTATTTTTAACAACATCGGGTATCCCCAACACACCCGAGACAGTAGACAGACTTCGTACGCAAGTCCTGCGCGCTCTGGTTGATGAAAAACTTCAACTTCAAGAAGCCAAGACTGTTGAGATTGCAATTGAAAATGATGAAATCGATCAATCCATGTCGCGGCTCGCCCAACAGAGCAATATGACACGCGATGAAATCGTCAAATTTCTCGATGAAAAAGGCATTATTGAAGATACGTTAAGAAGCCAGATCGAAGCAGAATTGGCTTGGTCACAATATGTGCGTCGGCGTTATGGTGGACGTATATCAATTTCAGATGCAGATATTGAAGAACAATATGCACGCGCCTTAGAAGCGCTCGACCAGCCAAGATATTTGCTTAGCGAAATTTTAATTAACCCTAACGGTTTTCAAGACAACGCGTCGATCGAACAAACAATCCAAGAAATTGTAAAACAACTGCAAGCGGGCGTAGACTTTGGTGCAATCGCTCGGCAAATTTCATCTTCCCCTTCAGCTGCCCGTGGTGGTGACATGGGATGGGTTTATGCAAATCAGCTCGACCCCAAACTTCAACAAGTCATAACCTCGCTTGCCATTGGCCAAATCTCCAACCCCGTTTCAACACCAGCTGGCATCTCAATTATAGCGCTTAGAAACAAACAAGAAGGCGGCGGCAAAAGCCCGCTTCGCAATCAATTTGACCTGCTTCAAATTATTGTAAATGGTGATGCTCAAAAAACTGAACTGGCATCCGTGAGAGCTGAGTTTAAACATTGCACGCAAGCTGAAGAAAATGCCAAAAAAATTAGCGGCGCAAACGTAACACGCACTGGGTTACAGCCTCTAGGCGCATTCGACACCGGCCTTCAGCGTCTTGTCGAGTCCCTCGACGCAGGACAGCTCACAGATGTTATCAACTCTGGCGATAATTTTGTTTTATTTGCGGTCTGCGATAGGAAAGATGATCAGGGCGTTAATATATCAAAGGATACGATATACGATAACCTTTACTCTCAGCGTCTTTCAATGCTTTCGCGGCGGCATTTGCGCAACCTTCGCCGTGACTCGGTCGTGGAATATCGCTAATGAGCGAGGACGGCTTACCGCCGCTTCGCGACGTTATTCGAGCTGAAAACTTACAAGCGAACAAAGCACTTGGTCAAAATTTTCTGTTTGATCTTAATCTCACACGAAGAATTGCTCGTAGTGTAACACCAAGTTCTAGGCCAATCATTGAAATTGGCCCAGGACCAGGTGCCCTAACCCGGGCATTATTGATGGAAGGCGCACAGAAGGTTATTTGTATCGAGGCCGACCAGCGGTTTGCAGGAGCCCTGACACAAATTCAAGATCACTACCCGGGAAAGCTCGAAATATTATTTTCCGATGCTCTAAAATGCGACCTCGATACACTAACAGACGAGCCATACGATATTGCAGCCAATTTGCCCTATAATATTGGCACACCATTGCTGGTATCATGGCTTGAAAAACCTTGGCCTCCCAAATGGAAAAGCCTCACATTAATGTTTCAGCGTGAAGTTGCCCAAAGACTGACAGCAGAACACAACACAAAATCATACGGCCGTTTAAGTGTTCTCACACAATGGCGAAACCAGTGCGAGATCTTATTTGATATTCCGCCAGAAGCCTTTGTACCTCCGCCAAAAATTACATCATCCGTTGTTAAGATAACGCCCATGATGCCGATTCAAGATGTTTCGCAGAAAAACTTAAGCCGATTAACCGCCGCCGCTTTTAATCAAAGACGGAAAATGTTGCGTAGTAGCTTAAAACCGATATGCTCTAATCCACAAACATTGCTTTTGCAAAGCGGCATCGAAGAAACCCGTAGGGGCGAGAGTTTAAGCATTGATGAGTTTTGTACACTTGCATCGAACTATGAAACAATAATATCGGCCCAGCCGACAGAAGGAGACGTGAAATGAAAAGCCAAGCCGTAACAGCTTTTGGAGAAGCTTTAACCGAAACCAACATTGAAACGCCTACACCGCAAGGATCCGAGGTTCTTGTTCGTGTGTCGCATTGTGGCGTATGTCACTCAGACGTTCACCTGCATGACGGACATTTTGATATGGGCGGCGGCAACAAGTTGGACATGACAAAAAAACCACTCCCCTTCACGCTCGGGCATGAGATTGAAGGCATTGTTGAAGCAATCGGACCTGATGTGACAGGTGTTAAGGTTGGTGATCGTCGAGTTGTGTTCCCTTGGATTGGTTGCGGTGACTGCCCCATGTGTAATCGTGGTGATGAGCATTTATGCAATGCACGGGCCTTGGGTGTGAACTTACCCGGTGGCTTTGCAACGCATTGCCTTGTCCCACATGAGCGTTATTGCATTGACTGCGAAGGAATTGCTGAGGGGCTTGCAAGCACATATATGTGCTCAGGCATAACCGCCTATAGCGCACTAAAATATTTCAAACCTGTGTCACCTGATGAAGACGTTTTAATTGTCGGTTTGGGCGGTGTTGGCATGATGGCCTTACAATTTGCCTTAGCGATGTTTGAGCGCCCACCTTTGGTCGCGGATATTGACGAAAACAAATTGCAAGCCGCACTTGGTGCCGGCGCGGCCAAGGCCTATAACCCAAAGGACCCTGAAGCTCTTAAGCAATTATTGGCCGATACGAATGGCGGTGTTCCTGCTGTTGCTGACTTTGTTGGCGCTGAAGGCTCTTTAAATTTTGCAAATGGGGCTATTCGCAAGGGTGGTGAAGTCCGCATTGTTGGCTTATTTGGCGGTGGCTTTAGCACTCCAATTCCCCTCTTCCCGCTTCGTGGTGTGTCAATTGCTGGCTCAATGACTGGTTCACTCGCTGATACAATTGAGATGATGGAGCTTGTCAAAGCTGGGAAGATCAATCCCATCCCCGTCGAACAACGCGATATGAGCGAAGCAAGTCGGACGCTTGATGATCTTCGTGAAGGCCGAATTCTTGGTCGCGTGGTGTTAAACCCTTAAGACATTACAAACCACACGTTTCTAAATGGTCAAACCGGTCTTCCGGTTTGACCAATAGAACGCCCAAACAACCGATCAATATATTTAAAGACTATCGCGCAACCGCTTTACAAAATCTGATAAGCCTGTTTGTCTAGCGCGCTTTTGGCGCTCTGCGCGTAAGATTGCGCTAATAATAGTGCTACTTTCTTCCGCACTTTCATTCACGATAACATAATCATATTCTGCATAATGGCTAATTTCATCGGAAGCCTT
>ENA-OUOG01000818-OUOG01000818.1-marine-metagenome-genome-assembly--contig:-NODE-818-length-38987-cov-5.662452_pt1 | contig 38987 bp, 20 predicted proteins | sample MGYA00248635_ERZ508505 | MGnify/ENA primary metagenome ERZ508505 (study PRJEB26176, sample SAMN06267871) | marine metagenome | isolation source: Saanich Inlet, British Columbia, Canada | place: Pacific... | reverse complement strand
TAGCGGAATCTCGGGTTCCGCCAAAAATGATTTTTTTAGACCTCGGTTCTTGAGTCTTTTCGCTCGATCCCATTTTTTTTGCGAACAAAACGCGATTCGCTTGGCGCGTATCTATTGGCTCTCGATCGTGCCGTGGCAGTCAGATCGCGGTCTTGAGTCACGAACCGGGAAAACCGCCGCTGCGCCATCTCCCCGATCTAAAGATCTCCAAAATCATCTCCAAAACACGAAACAGCGGCAGGATTGCGCGGGTCGCGTACAATCGCGCGCGTCCCTCACCGGCCGTCGCAACACTCGCTCGACTCACCAGTCAGTAAGATGGCCTCCTCCATGACCATGGCTTCGGCCGCCAGGTGCGTGCCCGCGCTCGCCCTCCACGACGCTCGCGCTCGACGCGCGAGCGCGAACGCGACCCGCGCGATGGTTCCCAAAACGCAGGCTTTTTCTACCGGCCGGGAGAGCATCGGACCCGGAGGGTTTCCTCGCCGGAGACGCGCGGGTCGGCGTGGACGCGTCCGAGGCACGCTCGCGACGAGCGTCGCGTCGCACGACCGAAGCAGTCCCGTCGCCGTTCCCGCGTCGCGCTCGATCGGCCCGGCACGCCGCGTCGCGTCCGGGGCGCCATCTCCGGCACCTCCGTATCGAAGCGAATAATATCCCGTCGCTCCGACACCTCGATTGCCGTGTGCCAAGTGTCACCGCCTCGGCGTCCCGCCGCGCCGCGACGCGCGACGCGCGGAACGCGCGCGATCTCGCCGTCGCGGCGTCTCCCCGGCGCCGGCCAGGCGAGGCGCGCGCCGTCGCGCTCGCGGGCGCACCCGGCGACCCGCCCGCGGCGGTCGCCGGAGCGCACGGCACACACAACAACCGAACACGTCGCGCGAACGCCAGTTCAGCTGCCGCGCTCGCGTTCGTCTCAGGAACCACGGCGCGGGCAGTCTGGCTTTTCGGAGATTTCGCAATTTTTTTTGGAGACGCGCGCGCAGAGTCGCGCGTCGCGCGCGGACGCGCCGCCGTCTCCTTCTCCGTCTCCACTCTTACGGTTCGCTGTGACTGACCGCCTTTTTTTTCGACGCCTCGCGCGCGCCCCACTCCACGACGACGACGACAGCACCCTGAAGTCCTCGAACTTCCACGGCAAGCAGGTTCGCTCGCGCGACGTTCGCGCGGCGGCGGTCGTGAACACCGACGTCGTCGCGGCGGGCGCGCCCCTGGGCCGCAAGCTCCGCGTCGCCGTCGTCGGCGGCGGCCCCGCGGGCGCGTGCGCCGCGGAGACGCTCGCGAAGGGCGGCTGCGAGACGTTCCTGATCGAGCGCAAGATGGACAACTGCAAGCCCTGCGGCGGTGCCATCCCCCTGTGCATGGTTGGCGAGTTTGACCTCCCCGAGGAGATCATCGACCGCAAGGTTACGAAGATGAAGATGATCTCCCCGTCCAACCGCGCGGTGGACGTCGGCCAGACTTTGAACGACAAGGAGTACATCGGCATGTGCCGCCGCGAGGTGATGGATGACTTCCTGCGCAAGCGCGCGAAGAGCCTCGGCGCCAACCTGGTGAACGGGCTGTTCATGAAGCTCGAGGACCCCGGCGTCGGGAACGGCGCGATCACCATCCACTACAACGACTACGAAGCCGACGCTAAGGTTGGCGAGGCGAAGACGATGGAAGTGGACGTCGTGATCGGCGCCGACGGCGCGAACTCGCGCGTCGCGAAGAACATCGACGCCGGCGAGTACGACTACGCCATCGCGTTCCAGGAGCGCATCAAGATCCCCGACGAGAAGATGGAGTACTACAAGGATCTGGCGGAGATGTACGTCGGCGACGACGTCTCGCCCGACTTTTACGGCTGGGTCTTCCCCAAGTACGACCACGTCGCGGTGGGCACCGGCACCGTCGTGAACAAGACGGCGATCAAGACGTACCAGGCGGCGATGCGCAAGCGCGCCGAGGAGAAGTGCGCGGGCGGCAAGATCATCCGCGTCGAGGCGCACCCCATCCCCGAGCACCCTCGCCCGCGCCGCGTGCAGGGTCGCGTGACGCTCGTCGGCGACGCCGCGGGGTACGTCACTAAGTGCTCCGGCGAGGGCATCTACTTCGCCGCCAAGTCCGGTCGCATGGCCGCGGAGGCTGTGGTGGAGAAGTCGCAGAACGGCACGCTCGCCGTCGACGAGGCGGACCTCCGCTCGTACCTCGACAAGTGGGACCGCAAGTACTGGGCCACCTACAAGGTTCTCGACATCCTGCAGAAGGTTTTCTACCGCTCCAACCCCGCGCGCGAGGCGTTTGTGGAGATGTGCGCGGACGAGTACGTGCAGAAGATGACCTTCGACTCGTACCTGTACAAGACCGTGGTGCCCGGCAACCCCATCGACGACATCAAGCTGCTCGGCAACACCGTCGCGTCCATCGTGCGCGCCAACGCGCTGCGCAACGCCGCCAAGGCGCAGGTGCCCATGTAAACGCGCCGTTTCGAGTAAGGCGTCGACGAAGATGTGTGTTTGAGTGATGAGGTGTGCGAGAGACGACTGAGAGCGTGAGTCTGTGGAGCGAGCCGAGTGCGCGCTCGGCTCGGGGCGCGGGACGGCGTTAAAGTAAACGCCGGCCATCGTTTGTGCCGTTCCTGAACGGGAACGATCGTTTCGCGGCGGCGAGGCGGAGTATTTTTTGTGAAACCAACTGAAGCTGAGTTTTTTTTCAGTCGTCGTCGCGAAAGCTTAGCGCGCAATCCGCCGCCAACTCCGCGCGCGGCTTCCGCCTGGTTACCTGAGCGCCTCGAGCGACCTCAGGAAGGACACGCACGTCGCCGCCGGCGGTCGCCAGAGACTCTTGCGAGACGCGGATCTCGGCGGCCGCACCACCAGCTCTTTGGCGCCGGACTCGGCGATTCGCGACGCCTTTTCGAGCCCGTGGAACTCGCAGAGCCCGTGCGCCAGGAGCCGCGCGTACGAATCCGCGAGGGGCAAAATCAGCGAGGCCGCGTCGTTTGTGGACTGCGTCTCCTCCGCCAGCTCCCCGGCAGCCTCGGCGAACTCCAGGAGCGCGCGCTCGAGGCGCTCGAGGCGCTCGGGCGCTCGTCGGACGACGTTCCGAAGCGCGGCGCGCTCTTTGGCGCTCACGCGTCCCCACGCCGCGCGAGGTCCTTCAACGGCGTACGCGTCCGTTTCGCGACGTACGACCGCGTCCTCGTCGTTTTCCTCTTTCGCGTCGGTTCCTCCGGGAACCGACACATGGGCGTTCGCGAAACCAACCTTCTCGCTAAACCCTCGCGCGCGTTCTCTTCTCGCCTCCGCCTCGGCGAGCTCGAGCTCCCTAAGGAACGCGCGCTCCTTGTCCATGTCCACCTTGTGGAACCCCGCCCACTCGCCGCGCGCCTGCGCGCGTAGCATGCGCTCAAACGCCGTCGGCTGCGGCGGCGCGCCGAAGGGGGGGGGCATGAACTGCGCCTGCATCTCCGCGACGGTCATCGCGCCGCCCAGCTCCCGCAAAAGCCGGTCGTTCGCCCAGCGGCGCCTCCGACGCTGGCCCAAACGAGCCGCCTCTTGAAGCTCCTCGCGCAAACTGGCGTCGCGCGCCGCCGCGCGCGACGCCGAGAGAGGCGCGTCTGATAATCTCGACGACGTCGTTCTCGACGCCGGCGCCGACCGCGACAGACGAAGAGCGTCGTCTTCTTCGTCTCCGTCGTTTTCGTGGTTTTCGTCGCGCGCGAAACCGGTCGTCGCGAAACCGGCGCCGCCGTGCGCTTTCTTGCCCGCCCTGCGCCGCGGCCGAGACGTTAAATCGCGCGCGCCCGAAGCGCGCGCCGGCGCGAGAATGCCCATTATCCGGTCCAAGTTCCTCACGGTGTCCCGCACGGAGGCGAGCGCGTTGGACGCCGTGGACGCGTTCGAGCCGCTCTCGAACCACAGCTGCTCGTTCTGGACGTGGCAGTGCGGACAGAGCTGCGCGGCGTTCGGGGGGGCGTTTGAGCCCGCGCCCGCCCACTTCGAGCGGACGGGCGCCAGCACGAGGGGCAGGCGTCGCTCGCGCGACGTGCCGAGCCCCGCGACGTACGTCGGGGTCGCGGAGGGGGCGCGAAGCGGCGCCGCGCCCGCAGCGTCATCGCCAACCTCCTCCGCTTCCTCGTCCACGCGGTACCACCGGCGCGCGGAGACGCACGCGCACAACACGCACGCGCCGCCGACCATGGTCCGCCCCGAGGGCGCGGCGGTGGGCGTAGGCGTGGCTGCAGGGTTTTCGGCATCGACCGCGAAACGCACCGCGACGTCTCGCGCGTCCAGCCCCGACGCCGCGGCGGCGTCGCCCGCGACGGGCGCCGACATTTCAGACAGGGGCGCCGTGCTGGCGTCCAGGCCGCGCGACGTGAGCGAGGGCGCGACAGTCCCCTGTCCGCGCGCCTCGAGATGTGCGTCGCCCTTTGGGGACCTTTTGGCTTTCAAATGGTGCGAAGTTCGTCATGCTCGTCTGGAAGACTCCTGGCCAAACTTTTTTTGGCGACAGACGCGTTTAGCGTTTTTTACGCCGCGCGAAGCGACGCGAGGGCTCTCGCGCTTTCGTTCATCTCTCATACTTCCGCGCGTGTCGTTCAAACGCGTGTTAATAATTCGCTTCCGCGTGCGCGGGCTACTAAGAATGGTGGTGTGCTAATGTTTCCTTTCTTCTCGCGCGTCAACACGTGCACTGCGAGTCCACGCGCGCCGGGTTGGTGAAGTAACACGTCTGCCCCCCGCACGAGCCTCCCGACCCCACGAGCTGCGTGCCGTCCTGGTTGAAGCACGAGTCGAACGTCGCGCTCCCGATCGCCTTGTACTGGCACACCTGCCCGCCGTCCGCGCTCATGTAGCACGCGCCCGCCGCCGTGCACGCGGGCGGCGGCGGCGACGGCGGCGGCGGCGCGGGCGCCGGCGGAGGCGACGGCGCGGGCGGCGGCGGCGGCGAGGGCGGCGGAGGCAGCGGCGAGGGCGGCGGCGGCGGCGCGGGCGGCGAGGGCGGCGGCGCGGGCGGCGTCGGCGGCGGCGAAGGGAACGGCGGTGGCGGCGGCGACGGGTACGCCGGGAACGGCGGGAACGGAGGCATTTCCCAGTTTGCGTTGTTCTCCAGCGCGTCTTGGGTCGCGGCGTTGGACAGCGCCAACAGGATGAACAGGATGATGATGAACACGCCTGCGCACCCAGCGATGAGCACCGACCGCGTCCGCGTCCTCGAGGCCCGCCCGATCGCCGCGAGCTCCTCGTTCTCATCCCCGGGATGGAGTCCCTTATTCGCCAGAGCCAGCGCGTCGTCCGAGCCTCCGGCGTCGCCGCCCCAGAGGTGCTCGCCCCTGTCCCGCCAGCTCGCGCCCTCCGGCAGCGTCGGCGCGAGCTCGTCGGTCCGCCGACGGGGCCCCGCTCTTGTGCTCAGGTTGCTCCGCGTCGAGGAGGGCGAGTCGTGCCCCGATGCGTGCAGGGAAAGCTGGGAGTGCCGCGAGCCGACGCGGCCGGGCGTCGATCCCAAGTCGCGAGACGTCCACTCGTGATGAGGCGCTTCTTCCATCTCATCCTTCTCATCTTCGCCTCCGGGGGACCGAGCGTCGTGGTACGGGCGATCCGCCGGGGGAGTGCTCGCCGCCGGGAGGACGTCCGCGGCGTACGTGTACTTGCTTTTTCGCGGCTGCCCCGCCGCCTCCGCGGGCCGAGGGGCCGCCGGGGCAGCAGCGTACGACGTGGACGCCGATCCCGGAGTGGGAGGTGGCGCCAACGGTTGGTCGTTTCGGGTCCCGAGTCCCGCGACCGACGGGAATCGCGCCGGTCGAGGCGCGGGAGGTTGCGGGTCCCTCGCAGGCGGCGCGCGCGGAGGCTCGGGAGCGGGCGCGCTCGTGTCGAGCCGGCGCGCCACGGGACGAGGCTGCGCTGCGGCGTTGAACGCGGCGGCACCCACCACTGGCCGTGACGAGGGCACCCGATTTCGCCCCGGGAAACTGGGGAGGCGTGGTCCCCCCGGATTCGGCCCGCCCGCGGGAAGTTCGTCGGCCATCGCGAGGAACGCCCGCGGCCACGCGCGCACCCGTGAGACGAGAACGCCGCGCGCGCCGGAGGACGAGCCTGGACGTCACGCCCACGCGCGCGTCGGGAGTGTCGCCACGCGGAGGCGACGCGCGGTCCAATTCGGATGACGCGCTCCGAGACGATTTCGTCCCACCCTCCGAAACTCGCGAAAAGAAACGGTCGAGCGTGTGCGTGTTGAGGCGTGTGCGTTTTTTCGCGAAACGACGAATACGCGCGCGCTACCGCCCCGCCAGCCCCGCGGCTTCGCCCGCCTCCTCCCACAGCGCCGCGCCCGTGCGCTCGTCGTACGACCCGGGCGAGGAAGGCACCTCGGCCGTAGTGGAGAACAAACGTCTCATCGGCCAGTCCAGCGCCGTGCACAGCAGCGTCGCGACGCCCCAAACCGCGTAGCGCGCGAACCACGTCATTTTCTCGACGCGCGACTTAGCGTCGCGCGAGTCTTTTGGTCCCCATCGGACGACCAGTTTGGTGGCGAACAAGCCTCGGGCGTAGAAGCGGAACCGAGACGAACGACAAAGCGTTTCTTGTTCCGCTTTCGTTTTCGTTTTGGGACTTTCGCGCGGAATGTCGCGCGGGAAGTACGCCCCCGCCATCGCCGCCGACGCCTCCGCCGCGCTGGTTTTTGAAATCGCGTCGGAACCGTTAAAACCGTCACTCAAATCGGCGTTTCCGCGCTTTTCCGCGTCGACGCTTTTCTCGTTACCCTCCTCGTGGAACGGCACTAAGCACGCTAACACAACCGCGGTGGCGCCGTCTGTCGGCGGCGCGTACAGTGTGCGAAGCAGAAACAGCGCCGGCGGTTTCGAGAAGAATTTGTCTCTGAGCCACAGGTTGGAAAACACCGCGCCGGGGTCGACGGCGACGGAGACGATGCGTTTTCCGGCGTCCCACCAGCGCCGTTGGCACTCGTTCGCGAAGACGACGTTCGCCAGCTTCGAGGCGGCGTACGAGCCGTGTTCCCACGTGCGCAGGAACGCCGAGGCGTCGGGCGCGATCGCCGCGTACCGATGCGTCACGCTCGAGACGTGCACGACGGCGGCGACGCCGCTCCGCTCGGCGGCTCGCGACAACGGCTCTTCCAGTAATCTCGTGAGCACGGCGGGGCCGAGGAAGTTGATCTGCGCGATAACGCCGATGCCTTCCGGCGTGAAGCTCTCGGGAAGGAAATTGACGCCGGCGTTGTTGACCAGGACGTCGAGGCTGCGCGCGTGCGTCGACGACACCTCGCGCGCGAACGCCGCGACGGATGCGTTGGATGCCAAATCCAACGGCGTGGTGGGCACCACCACGCGATCCTCGGGGCATCCCTCGATGCTGTCTCGGATCTCGCGCGCGACTCGCGCGCCCGCCCGGAGGTCGCGGACGCCGAGAACCACGCGCGCGCCGCGCGCGGCGAGCGCGCGCGCGGTGGCCTCGCCCAGCCCTGAAGTGGCGCCGGTGACGAGAGCCGTCTTGCCGGCGAGATCGACCGACGAGAGCCGCGCCTCGTCTAGCTTCCGCGTTCGAGAGGACGCGCGGGGAATCATGGCGCGCGCCGCGGCCGCGCGCTCGGCCGAGATCGCCGGCGAAGGACACGCGGCGCGGAACGCCTCCGCGCGTCTCTTTATGGGCGACGCGGCACCGAACGAGTTTCGTCGTCGACGAGTCGACGATGATCACGTCCAGTTGTCACTTTCGATGGCGCAGTGCGCCCTCGCGGGCCGGGTCAGCCGCTGCGCGGCGTCGCCCGCATGGCGACTCACGCGTCAGCCCACCGCACCCCCCCGGGGGCGTCCCTCGCGCTCGGCGCGCGTCTCCGCGGCGTCCTCTGATGTCGATGTCCTCGCTTCGGAGCTCGTCTCCGCGGTCGCTGCAAGGCCCGCGAACGACGCGCGCGTCCTGGAGCTCATCGACGCGCTCGCCGCCGCGCGCGCGCCCGTCAACCCCGCGGCGTTCGACGGCGCGTTCGAGGTGGTGTGGTCCGAGGGCACCATGGCGTGGAGAGCGCTCGTCGCCGGCGCGATACAGCGGGTGGCCGGGAAGTGTCGCGCGGGGCAGCAGTTTCGATTCGGAGGCGTCAACGCCGCTCTCAACTTCGCGGAGCTTTTCGGGGGCGCGGTGACGATCACCGCGGAGGGCGTTTTTCGACCGGTCGCAGAAGTCGCCGACACTGAAAACCCCAACGCCTTGAGTCAGGACGCCAGGCATCCTCTCGGGTTCGAGGTGCAGATCGCCGGCGGCGACGTGAGCGCGTTCGGCCGCACTTTGTCGTTACCGATTTGCGGCCCGGGCGAGTTTGAGGTTTTGTACTCGGACGAAAACGTCCGCGTGTTCAAAAGCTCCGGCGGGATCGCGGTGCAGCGGCCCAGCGACTGGAGGCGAGACGTGCGAGTGACGAAAACATGAGTCGTAGTCCACATGTCATACAACACATATGTCATAAAAAAACAATCTCAGCGTTTGGCGAAGGCGCCGAAAGTGGCGCCGCGCGCGACGGGCGAAGGCCTCGCGGGCGGCGTCGGGAACCGCGGGGACAAAAAAACACCCGCCGGAGACGCGACGTTTCCAGGAGGCGGCGCGGGCGGAAGCGCGCCGAATCCGCGCACGGCGAACGGCGCTGTCTCGTGATGCCTCGGCTGCGGAAACGAAACGTTTTTCGGAGGAATCGTTTTTTCGTCACGCGGTTGCGGCGGAAGCCTCGCGCTTTCCACCGCCGAGCTCTTCGTCGCGCTCGCCGAATGAAACGCGCGCGTCTCTCCGGTGTCCGCTTCGTCCTCGGCGGATGCCGCGAACGCCTCCGCGCGCTCCTCGTCCGTCGCCCTCGCCTCGAAGACGCGCCTGGCGACGAACGGGACGTCTTTCTCGCGCGCTGGCGATCTCGTGTCGATCTCGCGCTCGCCCGGCGCGGCGCCGGCGAAGGCGAACTCGTACGCCGAGCCCTCCGGGCCGTACCCCAACGCGGCGTATTCCGTGACGGGCATCTTGACGACGACGTCTCTGACGGCGTCGAACAGCACTCTGGTGAGCGCCAGGAACGGAAACAGAAACACCAGCCACCACGGTATGGCGCTCTGCGTGTACCACAGCTTGGCGAAGAACAGCGCGCACCCGAGCGGCGCGAACAGAAGGTGACACACGTTTAACACGAACGTCGTTAAACCGATCGTTTTCAAATCCGTCGGAGTGGTGACGATCATGCGAAACGCGAGAACCACGAAGCTGGGGAAGAACGGCGCGAACAGCACGCCGGGCGTGATGCTGAGCGGCGTGCCGGCGACGTAGCAGAACGCCAGCACGACGCACACCCACGCCGCGCACAAAAACAAAAGGTGCTCCCACCACGTCGCGGCCACGACGCGCGGCGCCACCAGACGAGTCGCCAGTTTACCGGCGGCGCGAGCCGTCGGACCCGGCTGTTGCCCGAACCGAATCGCGTCTTTACGGGGCGCGTTGAGCCACAAGTGGTCCGTCGCCAAACGCTGCACCAGCAAAGAAAGAACGGTGAGGTTCTCCGAGGCGAGCGCGGCGTCGCGGCGGTACGCCGCAGCCGCATCGAAAGCGGCTTTATCGATCAAGTCCGATTCCGTAGAGACAGCTTTTTGATCGCGCGAGTCGGAGTCGAAACGGGGAAGGTTCACCGACGCCACGGGGTACGCCGGCGCCGGCGTCGGCGTCTCTTCGCTTTTAAGTCGCCTCGACGCCTCCGCGTCTCGCCTCGCGTCTTCGGCATCCTTCCTGAACGCGTCGCGCTCCTCCGCGGCGGCGGCGGCGGCGGCTCGAGCCTCCCCGGCTTCTCGCCGCGCCTCGGCGACGGCGCGCTCCGCCTCTTCCAGGGCGTTCGCCTCGGCTTTCGCCTCGGCGATTTCTTTCTCCGACGCCGCCGCGGCGAGCCGAAGCTTCGACTCGGACAACGAAAGAGCCTCCAGGGCGTTTTTCGCTTTTTCGTTCGCCGCCGCCGCGCGCGCGTCGGCGTCGGCGGCGTCGCGCTTCGCCCTCTCCGTCTCGCGCGCGGCATCCTCCAGCGCCCTCGCGGTTTTGTTCTCGGTTTCGGTTTCGAGCGAGGACAAGGCCGTGGCCGCGTCGCGCTTCGCCCTCTCCGTCTCGTCTGAACGCGAGACTACGGCCGTCTCCTTCGCGCTCCGCTCCGCCTCCGAAAGCTTCGTCTCCGCCTCCGCCGCGCGTTCGGCCGCGTCCCTCACGAGAGCCGAGGCCTTCTCGGCTTTTTCCTCGAGGCCAACGGCGCGTTTCCGGAAAGTCTCGCACTCCGTCTCAATCGCCTCCGCGCGGGCCGTCGCCGCGAGAGCCCTCTCCTCGGCGTCTAAAACGGCTTTGCGCGCCTCGGCGAGCTCGTCGTTCGCCGTCTCGAGCGCCTTTTTCTTTTCAGCCTCGAGCGTTGCGGCGTCGGCTTCCTTGCCGCGCTCGGAAGCCGCCGCGCGCCGCTCCGCCTCTTGCTCGAGCTCGGCGACTCTTCGCTCGAAGGCTCTCGACGCCTTCTTCGCGTCCTCCTCGGCGTTCTTCTGGACTTCAGAAACTCTTTGCTCGGCGTCGTCGCGAGCGCGACGGCAAACGTCCAGCGCCTTCTCCAACTCGACGGCTTCCTTGGCGGCGGCGTCGGCGCGCGCGTTGGCGGCGACGAAGCGCTCGTCGGCGTCCGCCGAGTCGCGACGCGCCTTCACGAGCTCGGACTCGGCATCCTCGAGCGCGACGCGCCTCGAACGAGACGTTTTGAGCTCGGCGTCGAGCTCAGCCTCGAGACGACGCGTCGTGCGCGTCAACGCGTCAAGCCGCTCGTCGCGCTCGGAAATGAGTCTATCGAATTTTTTCTTCAGGACTTCGACTTCCGCGGCGTCGCCTTCGGGATCCGCCGCGTTCGGCTCGGCGTTCGCGCTCGACGTCGCGAGTTTCAGTTTTGTCTTCTCCGCCGCGTCGCGAGCGTCGTCGAGCTCACGACGTAACGCGCGCGTTTTTAAAGCCTCCGCCTCGGCAGCTTCCTCGGCGGCGCGCGCGCGCGCCTCGAGCGCCGCCGCGGCTCCCGCCGCCTCGGACAAAGAGGCGCGCGCCTCCGCGGATTTCTCCGCGGCGCGCTCGGCAGCCTCGACGCGCGCGCGGCTGGCGTCCAGCGCGGTTTCGGCGTCGGCGAGCGCGGCGCGGAGCCGCGCGAGTTCCGAGGCGACGCGCTCGCGGTCCGTCTTCTCGTCCATGGCGACGTGCTTCTGCGCGTGCAGAGACCGTTCCAGGGCGCGGCTCTCGTCGCGCGCGCGGTCGAGCTCCAACTCCAGGTCGGCGACGGCGTTGCGGTGCGCGGCGGCGGTTCGCGCGGCGTCCGCCTCCAACGCCTCGACGGCTTTGCCGTGCATTGTGACAATACGCGCGGCTTCCGCGTCTTTTTCAGCGAGCGCGCTCATGAGCTTCGCCGCGTGCTCCGCCTCGAGGCGCTCGACGGCGAGTCTGTGCGCGGCGGCGGCTTTCGCGGCTTCCTCCTCGAGCGCCGCCATCGCGCTCTTGTGTAACGTCGCCGTCTTAGACGCGTCCGTCTCCAGCGCGGCGATCGCGGACTTGTGCGCCGCCGAGGCGGTCGCCGCGGCGGTCGCGTTCTCGGCTTCCAAAGCCGCGACGACCGCTCTGTGCGCCGCCGCCGTCTTCGCCGCCTCGGCTTCGAGTCGATCAATCGCCTTTTTCTTTTCCAGTCGAGCCCGCTCGCCGGCTTCCTCCAGCGCCGCATCCAGCTCCTTCTTGTGTTTCTTGACGAGATCACGCGTTTTCGTCTCGGAGGATTCGGTCTCAAGCGCGGCAATCGCGGACTTGTGCGCCGCCGCCGCCGCCGCCGCCGCCGTCGCGTGCTCGGCTTCCAAAGCGGCCGTCGCGGATTTGTGCGCGGCGGCGGCTCGCGCGGCTTCCGCCTCAAACTCGTCCATCGCCTTTTTATGCGCCGCCGCCGCCTTCGCGGCTTCCGCCTTGAGCTCAGACTCGAGATCGTCCATCGCCTTTTCGTGCGCGGCGGCCGCCTTCGCGGCTTCCGCCTCGAGTCGGTCCGTCGCGACTTTATGCTCCGCCGCCGCCTTCGCGGCGTCCGCCCGGAGTCCCTCGATCGCCTTCTCGAGCTCCGCCGTCGCCTCGGCGGCGTCCGCCCGGAGTCCCTCCATCGCCCGCTTCTTCTCCCGTTCGGCGCTCTCGCCAGCCTCCTCCAGCGCCGCGTCCATGTCCTTCCGGTGCTTCTTGAGCAGCTTCTGCGTCGTCGCCTCGAGAGCGGCTTTCGCGTCATCGCGAGCCGTCTCCGCGGCGACGAGCGCGCGTTTCTTCAACTCGAGCTCGCTCTTAGTTTCGCGGAGCGCCTCCGCCGCCGCCCGCGCGCTCGCCTCCGCGTCGCGCCGCACCTTCTCCACCTCCGCTCGCCGCGCGGCTTCCGCCTTCTCGTCGCCCTTCGCCGCCGCCATCGTCGCCGCCGCGGCCGCCGCCTTGACCTCCGCCTGCGCGGTCGCCGCGGCGGCGGCGGTCCGCATGGACTCCTCCGCCAGAGACGACTCGGCTTTCCTCAAGTCCCGCGCCAGCCGCGTGGTCTCCGCCTCCAGGCGCGACAGCTCCGCGCGCACGCCGTCCGTCTCTGCGCGCGCGCTCTTCGCGAGCGCCTCGAACCGCTTCACCTCCGCCGCGCCCAGGTCCTTCTGGTGTTTCAGCTCGGACCTGTGCAGGTCGGCGACGCGCGCGGTCTCGACGGCGGCGAGCTCGGCGGCGTGTTTTTTTTCAGCCGCGCTTTTCTGCGCCGCGCGCCGCACCTCCGCCTCGAGCGACGCGACCACCCCCGGAAGGTCCGAGCGCGCCGCCGCCGCGGATGTCTCGCGAGCGACTTTGAGCTGCTCGGAGAGACGCTCGAGCTCGGCGCGCAATCTCCCCGTCTCCTCGCGCTCGGCGCTCGCGCTCTCGGAGGCTTTCCTGAGCTCGTTCTCGAGGCTGGCGACGCGCCACGACGTATTAGAGCCGGCGGCGGCTTCGTCCACCCGCGCGTTCGCCGCCGCCCGCGCCGTCTCCAGCGCGCGCTCCAGTGTTTCGCGCTCGTCCGCCGCGCGGCGCTTGACGCGCTCGAGCTGCTCGGAGACGGACAAAAGCTCCTGCGCGGTCTCGTCCTGCGCTACCGACAAATCGCGGCCGCGACGCTGCAAGTCGCCCCGCGCGCGCGCCAGCTCCTCCTCCACGTCGCGTCGGCGCTCGCGCTCGGAGCGCACCTGCTCGTCGAGCGCGCGCGCGCGCGCCTCGGCAGCCTCCAGCGCGGGCTCGAGGTCCGCGACGCGTCGATCGGCAGCCAAAAGCGCGCGGCGCGCGTCGGCTTGTGCGGCGCCGTGCTCCGCGCCGAGGGTGGCTATTTCGCGCGCGTGCTTTTCGTCAGCCTTTCTTATCGCGTCGCGAAGAGCGTCGAGCTCGTCCACGGCCGAGTCTCTACGCCGCGCGTCGCGCTTCACGGCGTCGTACATCGCGCGCCACTTCTCGGCGTCCGCGGCGAGACCAGCGAACTCCGCGCTCTCCCGCGCGTGGCGCGCGCGCAAAGCATCGAGCTCAGAAGTCAGACTCTCGCGCTCCTCGGTCAGTTTCCGCCGCACAAAGAGAAGTTCCGTCTGAGACGCCTCCGCTTTTGCTTTGGTTTCGCGGAGCTCCTCGACGAGCGCGGGGTCCGGGTCGTTCGCCATCGTCCGCGCCTCGACGGAGAGATTTTCTTTCGGAGGCGTCGCAGTTTGTAACTCACCGGATTCGGCGAACGACGGAGCGCGTTCTGTGTCGTCGTCCCCGACGCGGAACGCGGGACTCGCCGTCTCCGACGTCTCGGGCGAGTCCGCGAGAGACGCTCGCGTCGCCGGGCGCGATGCGTGCACGTGCTCGATGCGCGGCACCATCGGGACGTCCGCGTCGTCTTGCCTCGTTTTGCCAGCCGCCGCGCGCTCCGCGTCTCTTTGCTCCTGCGCCTCCCTCACTTCCTTCGCCTGCCTCGCCGCGGCGACCGCGGCGCGGTCCAGGTTGTCCTTGAGCTCCGCCATCGACCGCGCGACCGTCTCGACCGCGGCGTTTGTTTCGCTCCGGAACAAACGAAGCGCTTCGTGTTCTTTCTTCACCGCCTCGGCGAGCTTCGCGTCGCGCTTCGCGGAAGCCTCCGCGTTTTTCGTCTCCTCGTCGTGCGTCTGTTTCAGCACCACCGACGCCAGTCTCAAGTCCTCGCACGCCTCCATCAGGCTCTTCCCCGCGTTCTTGTTCGTCACGAACTTGCGCTGCGCCGCCGCGCGCGTCGCCGCGCGCTTCACGTAGTGGTCCGTCTTCTGGTAGCTGATGAGCTTGGAATCGCTCGCCGCCTCGCGCGCGTCCCACCACTCCGTCTCCACCGCCTCGCGCGCCTCCAGCGCCTTCGACGTGGCGGAGCCCGCTTCGTCGGCGCGCGCCACGATCCCCCGGAGCGCGTGCATCTGCGCCGCCACCAGGTCCGCCATCTGCTTCATGTCGGACGCGCCGCTCTCCAGCGCGGACGTCTCGTGGGCGTAGCCGAAAGACACATCCGGGGGGCGCGCGACCCGCCCGGGGGTCGCCACGGGGCCGTACGGGTCGTACTCCGCGACGCCCATGGCCGAGTGACGCGAGGGCCAGCCACGCCGCCGGCTCGTCGTCAGCCGGTCGCGCGGCGCGGGTCTGGCCTTTCGATGGGGGGCGATGGGAAAACTCGGGAGCGCCTTCTCCAACGGTTTTCGCTCGAAAACAGAATTTCCCGAAACGGCACTTGTCTCACAAGAACAGATGGCGTATAAAATGCGAAACTCGCGCTTGCTCGGACCGCTCGCTCCCTTCACTCGGCGTCCGGGCCTTTCCGCGCCCTCGCCGCCTCCGCCATCCGCGCCTGCTGCTCCACCGCGCGGCGCCGCGCGTCGTCGAGCGCGCGCTCTGCGTCGTCCGCGCGCGCCTTCTCGCGCTTCGCGCTCTCCAACGCGGACGAAAGCTTAACCTCCAACGACTCGACGCGCCACTCGACGTCTCGCGACGCCTCGTCCCGCGTTTTTTTCAAATCAGCCTCGCGCGTCGCGCGTAGACGCGCATCCGTCTCCGCTTTGAGTAAATCGCGCGACGCGCGCTCCGTCTCCTCCAGCGCCTTTTTTAAAGAACCCACGTCCGCCTCGAGCGCCTCGCACCGCTTCGAGACGCGTCTCAACTCCACGTCGCTCCGCCGCTTCAAAACTTCACACTCGCGTCTCAACTCTTTTTCGGCGGCCAAAGCCTCCTCAGCTTTCGTCGCGGCGCGCCGCGAAGCGTCAACCGCCGAAGCGAAAGAGACTCTTTCGCGCTCGGTATCCGCCAGCGCGCGTCTCAACGACGCGCACTGGTTGCCGTGCTCGGCGCCGAGAAGGCTCAACTCGCGTCTGTGCGCGTCTTCCGCGCGACGCAAGGAACAACGCAGAGCCTCCGCCTCGTCGGCGCCGACGCCGCGATGTAAATCGTCGCGCTGCGCTACGTACAAAGCGCGCCACCGCGCGCCTTCCTCGGCGGCGAGACGCGCGTTTGATTCGCTCGCCTCCGCTCGTTCGGCCAAGGCGCCGAGAGATACCTCCAGCTTATGCGTCTGGTTTTCAAAACGTTTCTGCGTCTCCCGAAGTCTAAACTCGAGGTCATCGCGCGCCTCCGTCGCGGCGCGAAGCGCGTCCACGAGCGAAGGGTTGGGATCCACCGGCTTCGGCTTTTCGTCGTCGGAGGTCTCGTCGTCGCGTTTTTTTTTCTCTTCGTCTGAAACTCGCTTCATCGTCGCGACGCTCGCGGCGTTTCTCGAAAGCGTCGCGCGCGCGGCTTCGCGAAGGGGGTCGCGCTTCTCCTCCATCGTATCTTTTGCGCTCGCGGGGTTCCTCTTAGTCGTCTTAGTCTCACCAACAGAAGGTACCGACGTCTTCGAGAACGTCTTCTTCGAGAATGTCTTTTTGACGAAAGAAGGCGCGAAGGAAGCGGGAGGCACGCGCTTGACGATGATTTTCACCGGCGCGGTTTCGCGCGCGACGCGCTCGGCGCGCGCCTCGGCGACGGCGTCGTCGCGTCGTCTTTCCGCCCTCGCGATTCGGGTTTGAACCTCGAGCTCGCGAGCTGCGATTTTGTCGGCGTCTACACGCAGCTTTCGCGCGGTCGCCACCAGCGCGTCCACCACGACGCTCGAAGCGCTCTGAACGTCGGAGTCCGCGTTTTTTGTCGTCTGCGAGCCGCCGCGGGATTTTGTGAGAGCGGCGGCGGCGGAGGACACGGAGTCCTCGTCGTGTCTCCGCTGAAGCACCATCGAGGCGAGCCTGAGCTCCTCCAGCGCGCTGGCGCAGGACTCGGTGGCCTTTTTGTGCGAATTCGCGCGGTCCGCGTACCACTTTTTGTGTCCGGCGATCTTCGCCGCGGCTTTTTTGATGTGCACGTCCGCCGTCCGGTACGAACGGAGCCGCGTCTCGTGCGCCGCGGCATCGAACGCGTCGTCGTCCGAAGACGACGACGCCGCGTCGAGGGCCCGCGCGGCCGCGACCGCGACCGCGCCCTTGGCGGAAGCGCCGCTCGCGCTTCCGTCGTCCAAGCGCGACGTCTGGTCCATGGCCGAGCGCAGCGCGGCCGTGTGTTTCTCGAGGCGCGCCGCGACCGCGCGCATGGACTCGGCAGCGCTCACTTCGGATGAGGCAGATTTCACGCCGCTGGAAGACGCGCCGACGCTCGCGCGGAGCGACCCGGGTCGCCTGCCCACGTGCGGGGAAGTTTCGAGCGCCATCGCGCTCCTACCGCGGGACGAACCCGGGCCGGGGGTCGGTCGCGACCCCGAGCGCGCGGGGAAGTGCTCGGATTGGCCAACTTCCAGCTCGTTCCCCTCGACAAGGCGTGAAGGGCGCTTCCGAGAAAAAACGGTTTTCGTCTCTCGCTCGACGGAATGAAATCGATCGTATCGTCGCCCGTTACACAAAGTCTCGCTCTCGACGTCGGCGTCTACGCCGCCGCGGCGGAGTCAACCCGCCGAGGGCGGCGTTCGCGCGAAACCGCGCTCTCCTCGCGCTCGGCGGAACGCCTCGATCTTCTCGCCGACGTCTATCGGCGGGGGCAGGTTCTGGTACCGCCGCTGCAGAGGAGCGAGCGTGTATCCATGATTGGATTCTCCGAACAGTACGTCGAAAGTGATCAGCTCGAAATCGCTCTGCACGACGCTGTGCACACGTGTGTGTCGCATACTCGCCCAGCCCCGGCTCCCCATCGAGGGTTCGAATCCCGACATCACCAGATCACGCACGATGCGCCCAGCTCGAGTATCCAGCACCTCCAAGTAGGCCATCAGCAAATCGCCTTCCCAACGAAGCTCCAGTATGTGATGACTCACCTCTCCGGCGGTGAGCGATTTGAAGTGTTGGCTGCATTTGTCCGGATCATCCAGCTCACCCAACGCCCGGTTCGCGGCTACGTGTTCGTGGCAGTAGCGCTGAACCTCGCGTCTGCTGAACTTAGGGGGGTACAACGTCCAGAGAGGCGTTCCGTCTTTTCCCTTCAAGCTGTTCGTAGCGTGGCATACGCCGTGGAGGATGAGCCTGCCACTGTTCAAATCCGCCGACTGCCGAGCGGCTCTCGCTCGTTCCGTCACGGTCTCCGTCTTTTTGTGCCCGAAGAGTCCAAGGCACCCGCTCACGGGAACGCGGGTCGGGCTGGGTTGAGGCGTGCGAGGTATCGAGCTCGACCTATAGTACGTCCGCGCCCGCGTCCGCGTCGCAGACACGGCGGTTGTGTGTGACACGGCGTCACGGACGTCGCGGCTGCGGACCCCTGGCGCTGGACCTGACAGGAAGTCGTCGCGAGAGACCGCGACGAGGGCTTCTTCGAGAGCTCCGGCGAGGTCGTCCGCGGGGAGGGCTTTGACGACGTCGCAGCGTCGGCGGCACAGAGGACACGCGACGTTGCGCCCCCCGAGTCTCCCGGAGAGCTGCACGATGCATCGCGCGCAGAAGGCGTGCGCGTCGTGCAGGTAGAGAGGGTCCTTGAAGAGGTCGAGGCAGAGCGCGCACGTGTATCGTTCTCGGACGTCCCGCGCGAGCGGGGGGTCAAAGGGTCCGGGACCATCCCCCCCTCCGCCCGAGGTGACGACCCAGAAGGGCATCCCTTCGTGGCGCGACGCCCGTGTCGCGAGAAGAGAGGCCCGGCGCGCGCGCCGGCGGGCACGCGGAGTGAGACGCGAGTCGTCCTTCTTCGTTTGAAAAACGCGGCGTCCTTTGACGTTTGAACGAACGCCTAAGTTTTTTTTCAACTCTCGCCCCTAAAAGTCCCCTATCTAGCTAGATACGTCCCCTACGTCCCCCTCGCTCACCCACCGCGGCTCCTCCGTTTCGTCCAACGGCGCCTCCCACGCGGCGAGCGCCGCCGCCACGAACAAGTCGCCCTCCACGTTGACGACGGTCCGCGCTCGGTCCAGGAACCAGTCCAGCGCTAACAGCGCGCCGACGTCGTCGCCGTACTTTCCTAACCCGGCAGCCTGTAGGACTATGAACATGGTCACCAGGCCCGCGCTGGGAATCGCCGCCGCGCCCACCGCGGCGACGGTGGACGTCAACGCCACCACCAGCGTCTGTCCGAGGCTCAAGTTTATCTCGTGAACCTGCGCGACGAACAACACGGTGAGCGCCTCGTACAGCGCCGTGCCGTTCATGTTCAGCGTCGCGCCGAGGGGAAGCGAGAACTTCGCGATCGACGCGGGGACGCGCAGGTCGAGCGCGCACTGGATGGTTTTAGGCAATGCCGCGGACGAACTGTCGGTGGCGAACGCGGCGGCGAACGCGGGCGCGCCTCCGCGGAGCACCGCGAACGCGTCAAGCGGTGCTCGTCGCGCATCCCGCGCCAAGCCTCGTCCCAAGCCTCGTCTCCCGCCTTCGCGCGCCGCGACCAGCGCCGTGTACATCGCGGGGAGCGCGACGAGCCCGTGTACGGCGAGGCCGAGGAGCACGGCGAAGACGTACTTGAGCAGCGCGGCGAGCGCGCGCGCGGGGTCGCACGTGCCCGCGATGCGCGCGGCGACGATCGAGCACACCCCTATGGGCACGTTTTTTACGGCCCAACCCACGGCGACGTCGACGACGGCGTTGAGACCGAGAAATAAATCGGCCACCACGCGAACGTCGCGTCGTCGTCGATCGTCGCGAACGTCGTTCGTCTCTCTTCCGTCTCTCACCGACTCCGGTACGTTTTGGTTGAGGTTCACGGCGAGCGCGGTTCCGAAAAACAGGCTCGCGGCGATGATACCCAGCACGTTCCCTTGCGCGGCAGCCTCGAAGAGGTTGGCGGGAACCGCCGCGCGCGCCGTCGCCAGCGTCGAATCCAGCGCGGCGTTTCCGTCGTTTTTTGTCGTTTCGCCGTCGGCGTCGCGCGCGGCGCCGCCGCTCGCCGCGTTCGAATCGACGCACTTTGAGGCGTCCAGGGCGACGCCCACCCCGGGCCGCACGACGTGCACGACCACGAGTCCGATGAAACACGCCACGAGGGTGGTGAGTACGTACGAGCCGATGAGTCTCCCGACCGCGCGCCTCGCGCCGGCGGCGGATGTTTTCTCCGACAGCGCCAAGACGCCACACACCATCGAGACCGATACGAGGGGTAACACGAGCGCTCGGAGCAGACGCATGAAGAGCTCGCCCGGGAACCCGAGCAGCTCGACGGCTTTTGGCGACGGATCCGTCGCGCGGGCTATAGTGCCCACCACGACGCCGACCGCCACGCCCGCCAGCGTCTGCAGGAGAAGAGGCTCGGCACGGACCGCGTCACGCAGACGTCGCCACGATCGTGCCCAACCCGTCGTCCCTTGCCCTGTACCACCAGCCGGCTCGAGCGCCGCGGGCAGGAGCCTCGCGTCGTCGTCGTCCACGTCCACGCCCTCGGCGTCGCCGGCGGCTCGGCCGGAGCCGGACGGCTCCGCGAGCTCCACCTCGCGAAGCATCGCGCCCCGGGTACTGACGCGACATTTGGAAGGTGCCGAAAGTGACCTCGGAACTCGCGTTCGTTTTTATGCATCGATTTGCAAAAGGCGGCGGCGGCGGTGGAGCGGGTCAGTCGCGGGCGCGATGGCGTCGGCGTCGACGCAGCCGCGCACTCGGCTGCACATCGGAGGCTTACCCCGCGAGCTCCTGGATGATGAGCTTCGCGCGCGCTTCGCGCCGTTCGGCGAGGTGCGGTCCGTGGAGGTCCTGCGCGAGAAGCCCGAGTCCCCGTTCTTCCGGCGGGAGGGCGAGGGGAGCGGCGGTGAGGATTCCGAGAGCGACAGCGAGGTCGTGGGCCGGGGAGGCGGGGGAGGCAGGGGCGGCCGGGGAGGCAGAGGCGGTAAGCAAGGTCGCGGCAACAACGCGAAGAGGCCTCCCCCTCGCCCGCCGCCGTGTCGCGGCTTCGCGTACGTCGACCTGCGTCCCACCGACGCGAGATCTCTGAACAGGTGCGTCACTCTGTACAACGGGTGCAAGTGGAAAGGCGGCGTGCTGAGCGTGCGCGCCGCGCGGCCTCGGTTCTTCGAGCGGCTCAAGATGGAGCGCGACGGCACGGACGAGCACGGTAACTCGCTCAAGGGCACCAAGACCGCGGCTTCCAAACACGGAGACGATTCGAAAGCCGAGGATCAGCTCGCGCCTTTGAAGACTGGCGACGAGCTCGAGATTGACGGCCGCGCGCGACGCGAGAAGGTCATCGTGCTTTTCGGGAAGGGCGCCGAGTCGCACAAGCTGGGCGCGTCGCAGTTTCCGTCCGTCACACAGACGAGCCACGAGAGGTTGGCGTGGCGGGAATTCGAGCCGAGCGCTTCCTACGCCACCCTGCGCCGGCTCGGGCAGCTCCCCGAGATTGAGCGCGCGGCGAAGGCGAGAGCCGCGGCGGACGAGGCGCGGTTCGAGAAGCGGCGCGCGCGGATGTTGGCGAGGCTCGGGAAAGACGCGAACGAAGAGTTTCGAGAAAGTTTCGAGGAAGCCTCTTTGGCGTCTTCCGAAGCCTCCTCCTCCGAGGACACCGAACGAAGGGACGATGTCGAGCGAAACGTCTCTTCGGACGACGCGACCGACGCGACCGACGCGACCGAAGACGCGTCGAAGGCGCGCGACCGGTTCGATTTGCCTCGCGCGTTTTTTTCCTCCGACGCCGCGGCGGAGCGCGCCGCCGAAAAAGCGAACGGCGGCGCGTCGCGAAAAAACAAACGCGGAGACGACGACGCGGAGGAGACAAAGCAGAGACGGAGACGGACGGACTCCGTGGAGATGCGCGCGCTCGCCGCGTTTCTCGGCGGGCGCGACGACGACGACGACGACGACGACGACGACGCGGGCGCTCTCGCGACCGCCGCGGACGGCGCGCCTGCGCGACGCGACGCGCGGACGGGCGCTGAGCCTCCCGCGGCGGCTGAGAAACGCTCCGGAAACGCTCGCGAGCCCAACAGTGGCAACGGTGGTGGGCTCGCGAAACCAGAGCCGTCGCGCCGCGGGAGCGGGACCCCGCGGGACCCCGACGAGGGCGGCGTGCCCGTCACTCGCCCCGGCGCAAAGTGGTGGGAAGCGGGAAGCGGAGCGGACGGAGGGAAAAACCCATCGCCTCCGGCGCGACGCGCGGCGGAGTCGGAGAAAGAAAAACCGTCCATCTTGGCGCGCGATTTCTTCCGCGCCGCCGCGCCTTTCGCGCCGTTCGGAACGGTTCCGAACGGCGCGAAAGGCGCGGGCGCGTCCTCGACGAGCGGCGACGAGAGCGGCGACGGGAGCGGCGACGGCGGCGACGACTCGGCGTCGGCGTCGGTGTCGGTGTCGGTGTCGGTGTCGGAGGAGGCGCTCCTGCGAGACTGGCGGGGCGAGGACGAGAGCGACGAGGCGAGCGACGGGGACGAGAGCGAAAGCGGAGAGCCGGGCGTCGTCGACTTCGACTGACGCGAAGAACCGAGACGGCGATTGGGACGCGCTTCTTTGTACCGAAGGTAAAAACGTTTCTCGGACGCACGAGGCTCGTGAACGGTTTTCCTCGCCCGGACAAATCCTGAGCGTAATCCATCCATCATCAGGCCACATCGCGGAAAGCGAGTGGTCGTCGCGCGCCAGTTCGAGGGGCGCCGCGATGAGCGGGCAGGCGCCCGACGCGAAGGCGTGGGCGGACTACCACGCGCGGCAGGAGGCGGCGCGGCGGTGGGCGCAGAGCCAGGCGGCGCCGGCGAGCGCGCCCGCGCAGCGCGTGTTGCCGCCTCCCGTGGATCCGAGGCACGCCGGGGCGCAGGCAGCGGCCGCGGCGCAGGCGCAGACCGCGAACCAGCAGGCGTGGCACCACTACCACCAGCAGCAGGCGGCCGCGGCGAACGCGGAGGCATGGCGCCAGTACTACGCCGCGAACCCCCAGGCGGCGGTGAACGCTGGTGTGCCGGGCCACGGCCATCAGCCTCACTACGGGAGCGGCGGGCATCCCGGCGCGCAACCGACGTACGTACCGCATCGCTCGACTCCGACGTACCTTCCGCAGCAGCCACCCGGCCCGTACGGGTCACAACCCGCCGCGCACCACGGCCCCGCGTCCCACCACTACGCGCACGGAAGCGGCGTCACTTTGGCGAAGAACCCGCCCATCGCGGGGTCGGCGGCGGCGACGGCGGCGATCGCGCGACCGTACGCCGCCGCGGCGTCCGCTTCCGCTTCCGCGCCCGCCTCCGCGCCGTCGCCGTCGCCTTCGCAGTGGCCTCCCGCGCTGAAGGCGTACGTCGAGCGGTGTTTCGAGTCATGCCGCTCGAACGAACCCTCGAGGCCGCTCGTCACCGAGCGGCTGAAGCGGGACATCGAGGACGCCACGAAGGCGGGAGCGCTCTGGACCACCGACTGGGACGCGAGGGCGCCCCCGTTTTTCGCACCCGGCGCGCTTCCGCCGCCGGCGCCGGCGCCGGCGCCTTCCGGCGCAGCCGCGGCCGCGTTCACCGCCACGCCGGTCTACGGGCGCCCGAGGGGGTACGCCACGTTCCTGCCGCCGGAGGATGAGGTTTCCGGCGACGAAGCTTCTCTTTCGCCCGAGACGCGAGGCGGAGCGGCGGCGAAGCGGAAGCGAAACGCGCGAGACGAGAAGAAAAAAACGGCGCGGGCGAAGAAAAAAGAATCGCGAGAACGAAATACTTCGTTGGACGACGAGTTGGAGTTGGCGAAACGCGCGCGACGCGTGGGTCGGTTCGGGGACGGTGCCGCGGAAGGCGCGTCGGAAGCCGCGACGGCGGCGGCGGAGGCGCGTCGCGCGCGTCTGTCGAACCTGCGGTTCGCGACTTCGTCGCCCTCGCTTCATTTCGCGCCCGACGTGCTTTTATCCTCGGCGGGTCCCGGTTCAGGATTCGACGACCTGGAGTTAAAGGAGAGCGCGTGGGACGCGTTCACCGTGCGCGGCACGTGCGAGCGCCTCGAGAAGTCCTACTTCCGGCTCACCTCCGCGCCGGACCCTTCGACGGTGCGGCCGGAACCGGTGCTTCGCGCGGCGCTGCGGCGGTTGCGTTCGCGCGAGGTGGCGGGCGACCCCAAAAAATACAACTACCACTACCTGAACGACCAGCTCAAGGCGATCCGCCAGGACCTGGTCGTGCAGCGTCTGCGCGCGGCGTTCGCCGTGGAGGCGTACGAACACCACGCGCGCGTCGCGCTGCGCCACGGCGACCTGGGCGAGTTCAACCAGTGCCAAACCGTCCTGCGCGACCTGCACCGCGAGGCGGAAAACGGCGACGCCGGGAAGAACGCGAAAAAGAAGGCGAAAAAAACAAAAAACGAAAACGTCGTGAACGATAACTCGGCGGAGTTTCTGGCGTACCGCGTGCTGTACGGCGCGGTGACGGACGCGACCGGCCCGGAGTACGTCGCCGTGCTCGCCGAAGCCGCGGCGTTCATCGCGAAACACCAAAGAAACGCGAACGGAAATACGAGACTCGTCGCGCACCCGCATTTCGCGTGCGTCGCGCACGCGCTGGCGGCGCGAAAAGCGTTGGCGTCGTCCGACGCGTGCGAGTGGTTCCGTCTGCTGGGCGCGGCGCAGGCGAGTTTGGACGCCGAGACTGTGAAACGGGCGTTTGATGAGGGGGAAACGAAAAAGAAAACGCGCGAAGAAGACGAAGATCGTGAGGCGATCGGAAACGGTTGCTTTGGGAACGTTTACTTGATGCGCGTCAAGACGGAGGAGATGCGGTTCCGACACGCGCTCGCCGCCGGCGCGGCGTTCCGTCCGCGCGTCCCGGTGCGCTTCCTGGCGAAGACCATGGGGTTCTCGCTGGAATTCCCGGGGACGGGGACGCGTTCCGGGGACGGCGGGGACGGCGGGGACGGCGGGGACGGGGATGGGGACGGGGATGGCGTCCCCGGGGACGGCGTCCCCGGGGACGGCGCGCCGCGCGTCGCGTTGCCGGCGGCGGCGCGGGGCTCGGCGGCGGAGTCGGCGTGCGCGGCGTGGCTGACGCGGCACGGCGCCGCGCTGGTCGTCGAGGACGGCGAGACGCAGATGGACGGCAAAGCCTCCGCGCACTCGCTGTTCGTCCCCGAGGACACGGACGCGGTGGCGCACGGCGACCGGACGCTGGACATCGAGGACTTCCTCGCCAAAGCCGTGGGGTCGTGAAAATATATTTGTGACCTACTTTTTCTCGATCAACTTTAACCGTTCAATTTTCTGTGCCCGCCGACTCGAAACGGATTTCGAAAGGCGGTCTTGAAAGGAGCTCGAAAGCGCATTTTCCTTTTTTCCCGAGCGCGCAACACCCCGCAAAAACAACACCCGCGCGAAACGCCTCGGCGCGTCCATTGCGATCGGCGCGCGCGGGGCGTGCGAGGCGACGATGGTCCGCGAGGGCGTCGTCGCGGGAGTGGTAGGCGCGATCGACGCGCTCGGGGGGTCCATGCGTGACGCGAGAGCCTCGGCGGCCCCGGTGGCCGTCGCGCCCGCGTCCGCGTCCACATCGGCCGTGGAGAGGATCCCTCTGCTCGGCGCCGGGCGGAGGCGCGCCGCGGCGGCCGACTCCGCCTCGGCGGGCGCTCGCGCGCGCGGAGTCGCGACCTCGCTCAGGGCCGCGCTCGTGGCTTGCGCGACGCTCGCGGTGGCGGCGGTCGTCGGCGTGTCTCTCGGGGCGTCGCGCGCGTCGCGGGTTGGCACCGGCGACGTCGCGTTCGCCTCGCTCGGCGCCGCGGGGAAGAAACTCGGGTCGGGCGTGCGCGCCGAGCGCGCGGGGAGCGCGACGGACGTCCCCGAGAAACCCACGCCCCTGGAGGCGTTCAACCCGTTCGCGGACGCGCGAGGCCTGAAGCTGGACCCGCGCAAGCTCCCGCCGCTCACGCCGGCGGGGCTGGCCAAATCGCAGCGCGCGACGATGATGGTGGACCAGGTGAACGCGCAGTGGCTGCGTAGCTCGGCGGACGCGGCGAGGGAGGACGGGGAGGTCTACGACGCGCAGTCCGGCTCGAAGGTGGCCGAGGACGCGAGGGAAGACGCGCGGGTCTCGGGTTCGAGCCGAGGGGGCAGCGCGCCGAGGGCGGAGCGAGCGTACGACGACGACGACGACGCGTACGGCGCTTCGTACGAAGCTTCGTACGACGCTTACGACGACGCGCGAAGACCGCGTCGCCGCCGTCGCGCCTACGCGCGATCGCGCGCGGATGCGCCTCCGTATGATGACAGGGTTTATGACAGGGTTTATGACAGCGCCGACGGCGGGTATCGCACGCCGGCGGAGAGGTACCGCGGCTCACCGAGAGGGAGGTGGTCTTCTCCAAACGCCGCGGGCGGAGGCGTGATTCTGGGAGGAACGCGCCGCCGGCGCGGCGGCGGCGGAGGGTATGTCGCGCGGCGGAACGACTGGCTGGACGACGATATCGCGTACGACGACGAGATGCCGTACGACGACATCTCGTACGCGGACGAAAACCGTTTTCCTTCGTTTCCGTCGCAAAAGAGGTCACGAGGTGGTTTCGACGTGCCTTTGCCTCGGGAGAGAGAAAGGCTCGACGGCTTCGGGAGGGGCGCGCCGCGCGACGCTCGCGGCGCGCGCGAACCTTTTTCCGAGAGGTCCGTTCGCGAGGCGCCTTTCTCGTTCGACCCCGACCCCGAGGCCACCGCGCGGGGTTTCCGCGGATCGAGCGGGTCGAGCGGGTCGAGCGGGTCGTTCGGGACGTGGACCGACCCGAACGCGTGCGTGCTGAAGCGCGGCGTGACGGACGCGCAGGCGCAGGCGGTTTTGGATTACGCCTGCGACCCGCGCCGAACGGACGCGCCGAGTGGTTTTTCGTGCGCGGCGATTAAAAAGGGCGGCGACGCGTTCATCCCCAACACCAAGCGCGATCACGCCTCGTGGGCTGTGTCTCGTTTTTTTCACGCTCGCGCGTTCGAAACAGACGCGTTCCCGCAGCGTGATTGCCACTTCTCGGGCGTCGCCACGCTGGACGTTCCAGGGAACTATTACCTCACCGCGGACGGCGATTTGACGAGAGCCAATCACGCGCTCGACGCGCTCGTCGCGACGAGCTCGGTTCCCGACGGGGGCGTTTTTTTCGACACCGCCGAGCCCTTCCACGGGAAGCTGGTGGACCGGGTCTCTCACGCGTGGTCCGAGACGCTCGCGGTGGACGAACCGGGCAACCTGGAAGACGCGATCGCGAACCAACCGGGAGGCGTCGCGAAAACGTTCGCGCGGCGCCGCCGCGGGCCGGCGACGACGTTCAAGTTTTGGGCGGGCGCTTCCCCGGGGACGGGGGGGGGGTGCATGCTCGAGACGAGCGTTTCGTACGACTTCGACGGGGACGGCGTCGCGGACCGCGTGGAGCATTTCCAGCCGCAGGGCGTTCCCGAGGAGCCGGACCTGATACCGGTCGAGTCGAAGGTGCTCGGCCACGACGTGCGCGTCGAAGGCGACGCGTACTGGACCGGAGTCACCAACGCGCGCGCGAGGCTTCGCGTCCGCTCGCCCAACTGCCCCGGCGCGGTGCGCGTATGGGAATCCGCGGAGATGTACCCGTCGTTCCTCACCGTGCCGTACGACGCGGAATAGACGCGCAGAGTAACTAGCTCGTGGGAAAAACAGATACCGTACTCCTTTCGTATGCATACGTGTATTCATCGCCGCCCCGCCGGCGCCGCGCACACCTGCGCGTAATCGGCGCAGCATCCCAGGAACCCCGCGACCTGCCCCTGCTGCGTCGCGGGGTTCCAGGTTGAACACGAGGTGTCGCAGCAGCACACGAACGTCGCGCGGTCCGCGGACTGGAGGCACGAGTCGCACGTCGGAATGCTCGAGCACGAGCCGGGTTGCGTCTGCTGCGCGGGAGCGCCCAAAACGGGGACCCCGGGGACGCCGGCGCCGACGCCCGGCGGTGCGCCGACGCCAACCCCGGGCTGCACCGCGCCGACGCCCGGCCGCGCGGGGGCGATACCCGGGAAAGCGCCCGGTTGTTGGCCCACGGGGAGGGCTCCGCCTCCCGGGAAAGCGGCGCCTCCGCCTCCCGGGAAGGCGGCGCCTCCGCCTCCCGGGAAGGCGACGCCTCCGCCCGGGAAGGCACCCGGCGCCGCCGCCGCCGGCGGACCCGGCGGCGCCCCCGGGAAGGCGGGCCTCGGCGGCGGCGGCGGCGGCGCGAACGGCGCGCGCGGAGGCATAGGCGGTCCCGGCGGGAGCGGCGGGCCTGGAGGCCTCGGAGGACACCCGAACGGTAGCGGCCTGGGCTGTTCCCACGCGCACACCTGTCTCTTTTCGTTGAAGAAGCTGAAGTCGCCGCGCTGGCAGAGGTAGGACGCCTGCGACGCGCACCGCCGCGTCCCGATACGCGCGTCGAACCCACAGTCCCAGCAGGCGTAGTACCGGCGGCAGTCGCAGCCGGCGCAGTCGCACGCGCACGCGTAGTCGGCGGCGTAGTACCGAGGCTCGGTTTTGTTCGAACAGAAAAAGTTTTCGTTCAAAGTGCTCGACGGAAGGAGTCGTGTGACCGTGTCGGCCTCACTACTGTCGCGGCTTCGCGACGGGCGAGACGGCGCGCCGCCGCCGACGTCGACGATCGTCGGGACGTTCGGATCCGCGGCGCGTCGCGGACCGAGACGGCCCTCGCCGTCCGCGGCGGCGTCCGCGGCGGCGTTGGTCGTCGGAAGCGGATTCCCGGACGTGTCGATGCCCAGCGCGGCGCCGAGGGCGCGCCAAAACGCCGCCGACGGGAAAGCGCCGCCGCCGCCCGAGACGTCGACTCTCGCCGCCGGGAGGTCGGAGGGTCCGTCCCGGACGGAGCGCCGAGGCGGAATCGGCGCGGGGGGCGGCGGAAGAGGAGGAGGCGCGCGAGGAGGCGACGGAGGCGGCGCGGGCGGCGGGTCCGCGGGAACCGGCGGCGGGGACGTCGGCGGTCGCGGCGGCGTCGTCGTCGGCGGCGCTTCCTCGAGGGGTTCGGGCGCGATCGCCTCCGGCGCGGAAGCAGGAGCTGACGCGGGTCTCGGCGCGGAGGGGAACCCGGGAAGGGGAGGCGGCGGTGCTTTCTCCTGATCACCGGTTGCGTCCGTGTCGTCCTCCTGGGGGTTTTCGTACGGACCGTAGTAGGCGTAGTCGTCGTCGTCGGATAGGTCGCTCGAGGGCGCTCCCGAGGGCGCGGGCCCGGGTGCGCGCGTCGGGGCCTCCCCGCCGCTCGACCGGGCGCACGCGGCTCGGTAATCCTCGCAGCAGTCGCCCGACTGCTCGCAGCTCGGCTCGCAGCAGCACTCCACGACGGAGGCGTCGCTCGAGGCGAACCAGCACGCGCCGCACGCGCCCGCGCAGGACCCCCGCCTCTGCGTGGTCCGCTCGTCGGTCCGCGAGGTTTGCGCGGCGACAGACGCGAAGAGGCACGCCAGGGCCGCGAGGCGCGACGCTCGCGAGAGACGCATGCGCGCGCATTCGTGCGCGCGCGACGCGCTCGGCGCCGGTCGACGCTCGCCGCGCGAGCGGAACCACTTGGTTTCTCACGACCCTCGGTTCGGTCGGTCCAAGGTTTTCTTCGACGACGAGACGTCCTGTGAGCGTCGCTTACTGTATTAAACGACTCGCGCTCTCGCGCCTATCTCGAGTCCGACCCCAGCCCCGCGACGGAGGCGGACCTACGCACCTCCTCGTCCGGGGTCATCGCCCCCGTCTCGATCTCCGCGGTCGCGTCCTGGGTCACGTCGTCGGGGACGTTCACGATCAGACGCTGGCCCGCGCCCACGAGCGGCCACGAAGACGAGTCCGTCTCGTCGGGACCCGGCTCCTCCTCCGCCGGCTCGGCGACGGTCGTCTCGGACGCCTCAGTCTCCGTCTCCGGAGGACGCCCTTCCGCCTCCACCACGTTCACCACCTCCTCCGTCTCCGCCGTCTGCTCGCCCGCCGCGTTCGCGCGCTCGCGCTCGGCAGCCTCGGCGGCGATGCGGTCGTTGCGCGCCGCCTCCGCCGCGGCGAACCGAGCAAACTCCGCCTGCTTCTCTTCGTAGGTCATGTCGTCGGTGACGTGCGGCCGGCGCTCCGACTCGTCGTCGTCGTCCGACGCCGACTCGACAAACGCCGGCGACGCCACCTCCGGCTCCGGCGACGCCACCTCCGGCGACGCCACCTCCGGCGACGCCATCTCCGGCTCCGAAGCGACTTCTTCGCTCGACGTCTTCGCCTTCGCCTCCGCCGCCGCCGCCGTCGCCGCGCGGACCATGGCGTCCGCCTCGGCGTCGGCGACCCGCGCGTCGTCCAGACCTCGCGGCGAGACGTCCAGCGCGCGCACGCCCGCGTCCCGCGCGGGAACCACCGTGTTTTCTTCCGCCGTGACCGTCGAAGTCGAAAACGACGTCGAAGGCGCTTCGTCTCGCCGCGTCTCTCTCCTCTCCGCCGCGAAGAAAGGACGCGTCGAGCTGGACGCGCTCCGTTTCTCGCTCGGTCCGTTCTCGCTGAGCGTCGCCGCCAGCACCGAGCTCGCGCCCGCGCTGAGCATCACCACGCCGAGGAGCGCCACGGCGCTGAGTAGGACCAGCTTCGTCAGACTCGCGCCGGAAGCGGTACCAACCGAAGTGGCGCGTTTAATAAGCCGTTTCGTCGTCGCGCGCTGTTCAAACGCGGCGGACGACAACAAAGGCGCCGTCTCCGGCGCGGCGGACGTCGCGAACGTCACCGTCTTCTCCGCGCGCGTCTTAGAGCTCGTCTCCTTTTCCCGCGTCCGTCGCTCATCGGCGGCGTCCAGCCGCTCGCGGACGAGCGCCGCCTGGAGACGCGCGGCGTCCATCTGCTTCTTCCGCTTCTTCCGCGAAGTGAACTGAGCGTTTGTTGGCGGCGCCGAGACGCGTCGCCTTTCCGACGCGTCGCCGCGAAGCGCGCGCGCCGTCTCGACGTCCCAGTCCGAGTCGGAAGACGTTTCCGACTCGGACGCGCGAGTCTTGAGGCGCTTCACCGCGACGTGCCGAACGCGCGTGTCGAGCGGCTCGTGCTCGGTCTCGGACTCGGACTCGGACTCGGACTCGGACTCGGTCTCGAAGACGTCGGAGGATGAGGCGTCGGAATTTGCATCCGCTCGCGACGACGAGCGTGCCTCGCGCCGGACGGACGTCGAGGCGAGCGCCGACCTCGCGGCGAGCACGCCTCCGATGACGCCTCGCCCGGCGACGCGCCACAGCCTGCCCAGGCCGCGCGGCTGCTCGGGCTCGTCGCGCTCGGCGTCGCTCTCGCCGGAGGAAGCGTCGTCGTCCGAGCGTTCGGACGCCGACTCGCGACGGGACGCCTCGTCGGACGAGACTTCGGACGCGCTCGGGCTCGCCGCGACGACGCGTCTCCTCGCGCGCGCGGCACCTTCGCGAGGCCTCGCGTCGCGCGAAGATGACGACGCGCCGCGGCGCGCGCCTCGCGCGTCGCGTCGTCGGCGGTCTCGCGCCTCCTCCTCGGACCAGTCCTCCTCATCCGAGGAGGCTCGCGCGTTTTCGCGGGGCTCGCGTCCGCGCTTTTCGCGCCGCGCCGGGTCGCGACGACGCGCGACCCGCTCCGAGGCCGCGCGGTCCCTGACCTCGCCGCGCTCGCGCGCGCGTCCCATCGCGCGGTGACGGCCGACGCGTTCGCTCTCGGTCGCGTCGTTCGCTCGTGCGGTCGCGTTCCGCGCAGTGGGGGCACGTGAAACACCCGATCTACCCTGCCATTTTCTGCCCGAGAAAGGGTGTTCACGTCCGTCGAGAAACAGCTGCGCGTGGTCGGCCGGACTTGGCCGGCTCGTTTTCTCTCCCGAAAAGCGCCACGTTGCTCGAGGCTCGCGCCGCCGACGTTTTCAGAAACTGTCACAGACGTGAAAAAACCGTATGGGCGTCCAGTCACGATTTACCCCAAAAAGCCGACTCGCGAATCGACGGTTCACGACGCACCTTTCGGCGATGCTTTTTCACGTCGCTCCGCGAAATCGACGGTTGCCGTACGCGTCGCTCTGCCGTGCGACGCGTCACATCACGTGACGCGACCTTCCCGTCGCCACACCCCCCAGCGCAAAGCGCCGGTTTCTCCCCAAACCCGATGAACGCTCACGGTGTCCTCAGCGCCAAGCCCGTCGCGGCCTCCGCGACGCGCGTCGGCCGCAGATCCATGGCTGGCCTCGGCCAGAAATCGGTCGGCGTCAACCGCTTCGCCGGCGACGCCAAGGCGCTCAAGGCGCGCGCCTCCATGGGCCGCCGCGCCGCGCAGCCCATGGCGCTGCGCGTCGTCGCCGAGAAGGTCGTCGGCATCGACCTCGGCACCACCAACTCCGCGGTACGTGCTCGCGGCGCTCGCGCTCGCGCGCTTCCGGACGCCCACGTCGAGAGGCGTCTCGGCGTTTTTTCGCCGCCTCAACCCTGTCCACAGGGTTTCTCCGAGCGTTCGCGCGGGGGGACGGGGCGCGCGGAAGCGACCGGTCGCGGTTTCGCGGGCTCGAGCCGTCGAGACGCGCACTCCACGACCCGATGCGCTCTCTCGAAGCCCGGGCGGCGCGAGCGAGGGGTTCCCGCGGCCTGGTTTCGCGCACGCTCCCTCCGCTATCCATTCGCCGATTGGTGCCCCTCACGCCGCCGACGATTGATTCTCGGATGATAAAATCCTCCGCGCGATCCTCGACTGACCTCGATCCCCGCGCTCATCCCGCAGGTCGCCGCCATGGAGGGTGGTTCCCCCACCATCGTGACCAACGCCGAGGGCGGCCGCACCACCCCCTCCGTCGTCGCCTACGCCAAGAACGGCGACCGCCTCGTCGGCCAGGTACGCGCAAAACGTGTCTCGTCGCTTTTTATCCATCGACGCGTCGCGTCCGAACGTCGAGAGGCTTCTTTTTTCGACGTATGGGCATTTGGTCTCGCGGAACAACTGGCGCCCGATGAAAAAAAACGCGTCGATTCGGCTCGGCGCGCCGCCGCCGCGTCGGCGCTCGCGTCTGAACGGCACCTCCCCTTCGCGTCATCATCACGCACCTTCTCTGACCCTGAACCCACGACCCCGGTGTGAACCGAACCGTACCGAACCAAAACACTCTCACCACAGATCGCCAAGCGCCAGGGCGTGGTGAACCCCGAGAACACGTTCTTCTCCGTGAAGCGCTTCATCGGCCGCCGCTTCGAGGAGGTCTCGGACAAGGACCGCGAGGTGCCTTACACGGCGAAGAAGGGCGACACCGGCAACGTGAAGCTCGAGTGCAAGGCTGCCGGCAAGGACTTCGCCGCGGAGGAGATCTCCGCGCAAGTGTTGCGCAAGCTCTGCGACGACGCCGCTTCGTACCTCGGCGACACCGTGACCAAAGCGGTGATCACCGTGCCCGCGTACTTCAACGACTCGCAGCGCCAGGCCACTAAGGATGCCGGTCAGATTGCCGGCATCGAAGTTCTGCGCATCATCAACGAGCCCACCGCGGCTTCCCTGGCGTACGGTTTCGAGAAGAAGGCGAACGAGACGATCCTGATCTTCGACCTCGGCGGCGGGACCTTCGACGTGTCCATCCTCGAAGTCGGCGACGGCGTGTTCGAGGTGCTCTCCACCTCCGGTGACACCTTCCTGGGCGGCGACGACTTCGACAAGCGCATCGTCGAGTGGCTGGCGAAGGACTTCCAGACCGCCGAGGGCGTCGACCTGATGAAGGACAAGCAGGCGCTGCAGCGCCTCACCGAGGCGGCGGAGAAGGCGAAGATGGAGCTCTCCTCCACGGCGTCCACGTCCATCTCGCTCCCGTTCATCACCGCCACCGCCGACGGCCCCAAGCACATCGACACCAGCCTCACCAAGGCGAAGTTCGAGGAGCTGTGCGACGACCTCATCGCGCGCTGCAAGGTGCCCGTGCAGAACGCGCTGCGCGACGCCAAGCTCGAGCTCTCCGACATGGACGAGGTGATCCTCGTCGGCGGCTCCACGCGCATCCCCGCCGTGCGCGCGCTCGTCAAGGAGCTCACCGGCAAGGAGCCCAACATGTCCGTGAACCCCGACGAGGTTGTGGCGCTGGGCGCCGCCGTTCAGGCGGGCGTTCTCGGCGGTGAGGTGTCCGACATCGTGCTTCTGGACGTCACGCCTCTGTCCCTCGGCCTGGAGACCCTGGGCGGCGTCATGACCAAGCTCATCATGCGCAACACCACGCTGCCCACCTCCAAGTCGGAGGTTTTCTCGACCGCGGCGGATGGCCAGACGTCGGTGGAGATCAACGTGCTTCAGGGCGAGCGCGAGTTTGTGAAGGACAACAAGTCCCTGGGCAACTTCCGCCTGGACGGCATTCCCTCCGCGCCGCGCGGCGTGCCTCAGATCGAGGTGAAGTTCGACATCGACGCGAACGGCATCCTCTCCGTCTCGGCGGCGGACAAGGGCACGGGCAAGGTTGCCGACATCAAGATCACCGGCGCGTCGACTCTGTCCGAGGATGAGGTTGAGAAGATGGTGAAGGATGCCGAGGCGTTCGCGTCGGAGGACGCCGCGAAGCGCGACGCCGTGGACACCAAGAACTCCGCGGACTCCATGTGCTACCAGACGGAGAAGCAGATGACGGAGCTCGGCGACAAGATCCCCGAGGATGTCAAGGAGAAGGTGAACGCGAAGCTCGCTGATTTGCGCGCGGCGATTGAGGCGGATGACCTGGAGGGCATGAAGACCAAGCAGGAGGCGCTGCAGCAGGAGGTGATGGCGATGGGCCAGGCGATGTACCAGGGCGGCGACGGCGGCGCCCCCCCCGGCGCGGACGCGGGCGCGGGCGCGGGCCCGGGCGCGGGCGCGGGCGCGCCCGACGACGTCATCGACGCCGAGTTCTCCTCCGACAAGTGAACGAATGTTCGAGCGAAGGTGAAATGACGTCTTCGACGTTTTTTCCGCGGGGATTGAAAGAAAACGTCCGAGTCGTTTTGAGGCATCGTCCCCCTCTTGTGCTTAGCGGGCAGAGGGGCTGCATTTTTAGCGTCGAGAGCGCGTCGTTCGGTCGGTCGCGTCGGATCACGCGGAGGGCGGCGACGCGTGACACGGCGACCGTAGAGAGAGACGCGTCGTCCGAGACGTCGTCGCGCGCGCGTCGTTTTCGGCATTACAAAAAACGACACTTTCACATATTTTCAGACTACGACACCGTATGCGTCCGTTTTGAAACCACCCCGCTCGTTTCGGAGACTGGCGTTCCCGGCGGTTCGCTCGAAAATTCTCGCGGACGGTTTCGAGAAGTTGAACACCCATCCTCGGATCGACCGAACGCGCGCGCTCGCGCCGCGGGCCGCAGTGCACGAGGCGCGAAACGGGATGTCGAGCGTGGAGGGCGCGCGCCTTCCATCCGCCGCGGCGGCGGCGACGGCGCCGCAGCCGGCGCCGACGGAGGAGGCGCGTCTGCTCGGGGACGCGCGACGGGGCGCGACGGGAAAGAGCCCGTGGCGGTACCTCCGTCGGTTCGCCAGGGGCGAGTACGTGTCGTACCGCGTGCTCACCGCGATCGCGTTCATGGCCATGGGCGCCGTCGCGCTGGTGCTGAACGTCACCGTCGAGCGCGTGGCGCAGGCGCCGGTCAGCATGAACTGGATCCAGAGCCTGGCGGGCCAGGCGGACCCGCACCTCGCCGCGCACCTCGCCGCGGCGAGAACGGAAAACGCGTCTCTCAACAGCGAGGTGTTGCATCCGCGCCGGCTGGGGGGTCGCCTGCACGCCGAGCTCGAGGAGGAGGAGCAGGAGATCGCGTTGCGGCGCCAGTTAGAGCGGGGAAGACTCAAGCGCAGGGCGCGACCGGCGGCGGCGCTGGGGGTGACCCCTGATGAGACCGGTTCGGAAGCCGCGTCATCCTCAATCTCCGCGGCTTCGGAGCCGGCGAACTCGGGAATGACGAAAACGGAAAACGACGACTCCTCCGCGTCTCAACCTCCGGCGCCGTCCGTCGGCCAGAGCGACCAAGACGCCGGTCAAACGTTTCCCGAGGTGGCGCTTCTCGCGGCGAACCGCGTGCGCGCGGACGACGCGCGGTGCGACCTGCGCCCGCACCGCGGGCCCAGCCACGGCGACGTGTTCAAGTGCGACGCGGCGATGTTCGACGAGGCGCGAAACGCGGTTTCGCCAAACGCGGACGCCGACAAGTTTTCGCCCGCGCACTCGGCGACGGGCACGCCCGCGTGGCCTACGGAGACTAGGCTGACACGTAACGAAGTTAGCGCGAACGCCTTACGCAGCTCGGTCAACGCGTGCCGCCGAGGCACGCGCGTGGATTTCGATAAAGGGGAAAAAGATCGGCCGTACGCGCTTCCCGCGGACGGTACGAGCGTCGCCGAAAAGTCGTTTGACTCGAGTCTTACGAGCGCGCACGCGTTTTCGAACATCGCGCCGAACTCGGCGTACGTCTACGCGTTTCTGCACGTGCACAAGTGCGGTGGGACGTTCGTGGACAACAAGCTCCGCGTCGCCGCGGAGAAGGTGCGGCAGAAAACGCAAATGTTGGGTGATGCGTCTCATCCGTCTCGTCTCGAGCCGAACAGACACGCCGGTTTGTTCCCCAACTTCCCGCTGATGGAGCTGTCGACGCCCGAGACGCGGCGGTTCATGGCGTGGACGTTCGCCAACGCCAGGCCGCCGCCGCCGAGTTCCTCCGGCGACGTCGTCGTGACAAAAAACGCCGAAGAGGGCCGAAAAGTCGCCGAAACGAAAAAGGAGAGCGACGAAACCGTCGACGACGAGGTTCTCTCTTCGTTCGGCGATTACGGCGCTACCTCCCTCCGCGCGCGCTACGACGCCGGCGAGCGTCTGTTTGTGAAATCCAGCGAGGCGATGGGTTTCTGCGACTTCGTGGACGCGCCCTGCGCGTACCTCACCGTCCTTAGAGAACCCCTGGAGCGGTTCATGAGCTACTACGCGTACATATGCCTGCTCGGCGCCGAGAACCGCGAGCACTGGACCGAGGAGTGGCTCGCGCAGGGGAAGTGCACCGCGGACCCCGCGCAGTTTGCGCGCGTCATAAGCCCGGCCGGGTTCTCCATGGTGGACCTGCTCGCGCCGGGAGGGGACGCCACCGGGCGCAGCGGGTGCCGCCTGGCGGCGGCCAAGAGGAACCTCGTGTCGGGGTGCACGCGGTACCTGCTGCTGGACAGGCTGGACGAGGGCCTGCGGAGGCTGGCGAAAACAGTGCCTGACCTGCGCGAGTTCGCCAAGACGGAACGAGAGAAAGTACCTCTGCTCGGCGAGGGTCGAACCGAGGGTCAAACGGCGGAGGAGGGCGCGCGACCGAACCGTTTCGCAACCGTCGCGACGGGCGCGGCGGCGGCGTCGCTGGGGCGCGTGTCTTTGGCTGAGCAGAACTCCGTGAACGGCAAGAACAGCGCGCGCGACGCGCTGAGCGAGGCGCAGAAGGCTCTGCTGGCGCGGTACGAGGCGGACGAGTCCATCATGGCGGAGCTGCGCGAGTACCTCAAGGAGGACAAAGAGGTTTACGATTTCGCCGTGGCGCGGTACGAAGAGCAGTGGGATAAGCCCCTGGCGACGTGCTAGAGACGAGAAACGACGAGACACGAACGACGTCTCGTTCGCTTCCGATCGACGTATCTATAGAGAGTGTGTTAATAAAACCGCACGACACAGACAGACAGACGACGACGACGCGAGGGACCCGCTCGTCGACGCGTTCGGAACGCGCGGCGGACTTTTTGCGCGTGACGAAAAAAAACCAAACGACTTTTTTTTTCAACTTACGTCCTTACGTCGTGGCGTCATCGTATATATAGTCGTCGCGTCTTCATCCCTTCCTGATCATGGTCCGTCCCCCCGCTCTGCGCGTCTGCTTCTTCGCCTGCTTCTCCCGCCACCGCTGCTTCTCCTTGTCGGACATCTTCTCCAGCTTGGCGTCCAGCCGCGCGCTCGCGTTTTCCTTCGCCGACGACTTGAGCTTCTTCCTGAAGTCCTCATCCTCCACGCGCTTGCGCGCCGTACGCGCCTTCTCCTTCTGCGCGTCGCTCAGCCGCACGCGCGCGACGACGTCCACCAGCTTTGGGATGAACGCGATGAGCTCGCCTAAACCAGAGCGGTACGTCTCGGCGCCCGCCGCGGCGGAGGACGGGAGCGCGAAGACGAACCGAAGCGCGCCGACGTGAGAGCGTTCGGCAGAGGCGTCTTTTTTCGCGCTCTCGGCTTTTTCGGCTTCTCCGTCTCCTCTCTTCACCTTGTCGAACGCGTCCGCGACGACGCCGGTGACCTTCGGCGCGGAGAGGGTGCCGGACCCGCCGTCTTCGCCGAACACCAAGCATTGCGCGGTCTTGAAAAACGCGCCGACGGATGTTTTCTTCGCGTCGTACGCGCGCTCGGAGAAGAGCGTCTCGAGCGCTTCGTCGACGATGACGTCGGCGCCGAGCTCCGCGGACTCGGCTTTGAGCACGAGCTCTTTGCTCAGCCTGCGCCTCCCGGCGGCGTCCTTGGGCCCGACGCACTTTTCGCACAGACGCGCGACGTCCTTCGCGCCGAGAGGGCTCTTCTCCAGCGCGAGCATCGCGTCCGTCGCGCCGAGCGCGAAACAAAAGCCGGGCGCGACGATCCCGTCGCGGAAGAAACACTCGACAATCACCTCGTCTTTTTCCGCCATCGCCGGGTTACGGAACTCGTACAACACCCGGAACAGGTCGTGTCGTTTCCTCAAACGCAGCGTCACGAGCGCGCCCGTCAAAAAACGTCTCCCCGTCGCCCAGCATTTGTATTCGTACGGCGCCTCGCGCGACAGACGAGCGGTTTTTTTCACTCGCGCGTTCGCCGCGTACGTCGGATCGCTCGGCGCCAGCTTGCCCACCTCTGTGAACTCAGAGCCGAACACGGCTCGGCCGTCTTCTTTCACTTCGTCTCCTTCGCTCTCGTCGCATGACAGGAACGCCGTCTCGAACGCGCGCGCGATTTGTCTGTTCGCCGCGTTGCCTTTGAGGTAATTGAGCACGTACGCGACGACGAAGGCGATCCCGACACCCTCGTATCGCCATTCGAACAGAGGGGGGGCGTTGATGTTGGCTCTGCGTCTCTGCGCCAAGCGAGCCTTCGCGGCGGTTGCCTTGCGCTCGATCTCGAGGTCCGCCGCGGTGTCCATCGAGAGCTGGGAAGCCCTGTAGATGGGCGCCTCGAAGTCCTCGGCGAAGCGGTCCTCGATGGCGCGCTCGTCGGGGGGGTCGGGGGACCCGAAGCCCCAGGCGCGCGCGCCGGGGACGAAGAGCGCGAGCGCGAGGAAAAACGCGAGAAGCGCGCTCGCGCGCGCGCGACCGCCGCGCGCGGCGGGGCGGGGACCGTTCCGGGCGGAACCGCGCATCCCGGGATCCGGACGTGCGGAGGCGTCGGGGGAAAGTGCGATCGTCCGTCGGGGCGCGAGGGTTCTTTTCAGAGGCGCTTTTTGACCTTGACTGCGACGCAGTGGAAAGGCGGAGCTGCTCGATTGGCGCGAGTTTGACTCACCTCGAGTGAGATTCGCAGACAATTGCGGCGCGAAACCACGACCTTTTTTTTTGTCTGCGACCATCTCGTCCCCGCGCGGGACGACCACACATCGCTACGCGCGCCGACGCGGCGATCGATTGACT
>ENA-OUOG01000817-OUOG01000817.1-marine-metagenome-genome-assembly--contig:-NODE-817-length-38989-cov-12.409565_pt1 | contig 38989 bp, 34 predicted proteins | sample MGYA00248635_ERZ508505 | MGnify/ENA primary metagenome ERZ508505 (study PRJEB26176, sample SAMN06267871) | marine metagenome | isolation source: Saanich Inlet, British Columbia, Canada | place: Pacific... | reverse complement strand
CGAGCCCTCGTAGCTCAGCGGATAGAGCAGAAGACTTCTAATCTTTTGGCCGCAGGTTCGATTCCTGCCGAGGGCGCTCTAGCCTAAAATCTCGCTCAGCTCGAGCCACCGAGATTCGAGAGTTTCGAGCTCATCGCGCAGCGCGTCTCTCTGACTTGCCAGGCGCGCAAGGTTCTCGAAGTCATCATGATCTGCCGCAAGAAGTTCCTCATCCAGGGTGGCAATATGAGCGCCCAGGGAGTGGATCTTCTTCTCCAGCGTTCGATGCTCCTTTTCGGCTTCCCTGTGTTCCTTGCTTCCAGGTCTCAGTGAACCTCCAGCCCCAGGGGTCGCAGCGGTCCCAGAAGTCGAAGCCTGGGTCACCTGGCTGAGAACTTTGTCGCCCTGGGAGTTCTCGAGTCGGAGATATTCCTCAATGCCGCCCGGAAGGTGGCGGAATTCCCCATCCAGGATGGCGTATTGCTGGTCGGTCACGCGCTCCAGAAGGTATCGGTCGTGAGAGACAACGATGAGGGTTCCAGGCCACGTGTCCAAGAGATCTTCCATCGCTCGGAGCATGTCCGTGTCGAGATCGTTCGTCGGCTCGTCGAGAAGGAGAACGTTGGGTTCCTCGAGAAGCTCCAGGAGAAATTGAAGACGCCGACGTTGTCCTCCACTGAGCTCAAATACTCTCGCCGACAGGTGTGCCGAGCTGAAACCTAGGCGCTCGAGGAGCTGGCCGGGAGTCATCTCGACACCGTCGGCGCGATATGACGTCTTCTTGCGAGCGATGACCTCGCTGACTCGATCTTGAAGCACATCGGAGAGCGTCGCCAGGCGCTGGTCGAGGACACTGAGTTTCACTGTGGAACCCCGAGAGATTCGGCCCGAGGTCGGCTCTAGGGTTCCTGCAATCAGGCTCAGCAGAGTGGATTTTCCCGCTCCGTTGGCGCCGAGAATTCCTGTTCGCTCACCGGGCGCTAAACGCCAGGTCAGCGGTGTGAGAATCTCTGTCTCGCCATAGGACACGGCGACATCCTCGAGTTCGATGACTTTTTTGCCCAGTCTCGTTGTGGCAACCTTCGCCAGGCTGACCGGGTCACGGATTTCTGGCACGTCGCTGATCAGCGCGTTGGCTGCCTCAATGCGGAACTTTGGTTTTGCGGTGCGGGCAGGGGCTCCTCGGCGAAGCCAGGCAAGTTCTTTTTTCAGGAGGTTCTGACGTTTGGCTTCAGTAACCGCGGCGCTTCTCTCCCGCTCGACTCGTTGGAGGACGTAGGCGGCATACCCGCCCTCGTACGCGTCCACGATGCCATCGTGAACCTCCCAGGTTTCTTGCGTGCTGGCATCAAGAAACCACCGATCGTGAGTCACCACGCACAGAGCGCCCTGTCCTGTCGGCCATCGAGTTGCGAGGTGCCGCGACAACCAGGCAACCCCCATGACATCGAGATGGTTGGTGGGCTCATCGAGAAACACGACATCCCAGTCGTGGACCATCAGTGCTGCCAGCGACACTCTGCGGCTCTGGCCACCACTGAGGTCCCCAATGCGCGCGGTCCAGGGCACGTCGGAAAGCAGGCCGGTGATGACATCTCTCACCCGCGAATCCCCGGCCCACTCGTGCTCAACGCGATCACCCACCACGGCGTGCTCGACGGTGATATCGGAGGCGATTATGTCGCTTTGGTCAAGAAGGCCCACTCGAAGACCGTTTCGACTGATCACATTCCCGGAGTCAGGCTGTGTTCGCCCGGCAAGCGCGCGAATCAGGGTGGATTTGCCCTCTCCGTTTCGGCCGACGACGCCAATGCGGTCGCCGTCGTTGATTCCGATAGTGATGCCATCCAACACCACACGGGTGGGGTATTCGATACGGAGGTTATTGGCGCCCAGCAGATGTCCCACTGCTTGAGCCTAACCTGCCAGCACCGGGTGCAATTCTGCGCTTCGAGCGTTAGTTCTTTCCTTACGCGGGAGGAAGGAGGTCTTTCATGCCGTTGTAGATGAGCGTCGCTGCCAGATCGGGGGAGAGGTGATTGGCGTGCCACATGACGCTGGCGTCTTGTCCAATCAGGATTCGCTTCTCATCCTTTGTAATCGCCCGCACTATCGCAGCACCGGCGTCCTTCGGGGCCACGACCTTCCGGGTGCTGGCCTCGGCAGCGCCTGACATGTCCAGGCCGGAATTGGCAGCAATGTTGGTTCCGATTGCTCCGGGATACACCACGCACACCGAGACGGTGCTGCCTCGCAATTCTGATCGAAGCCCTTCGGAAAGGAGGTTGATTCCTGCCTTGGTTGCGCCGTAGAGGGTTTGGCCAGGAACCGGAGCGTAGGAGCCCATCGAGGACACGTTGACGATCTTCGCCTCGGGCCGGCTCAGCAGACCCGGCAGGAACGCCTTGATCAGGTTAAGGGGACCATGAAGGTTCACATTGATGACGTGGTCAATGTCGTCAAACTCCAAGTCGTTGATCCGGACGAAGGGCTGAATGATTCCCGCGACGTTCACTAGGCCATCGACTGGCCCCAGAGCGGACGCAACTTTCTTCGGCAGCGCGAGCACGTCCTTGCGGTGGGTGATGTCCACGACGAAGGGTGCGAAACGAGACGCGTGTGCTCCTGCACGGCCAGCTGTTTCTTCCAACCAGTCACTCTTGATGTCCAGGCCTGCGACCTTGGCGCCAGATGCCAGCAGTGCGAGAGCAACCTCTCGACCGATGCCATTGCCTGCACCGGTGACGACAAATACTTTTCCCTGAGTCTCCATAGCGCTTCCCCTCGTTAACCCCAGGCTACGCCCGATACGGGGTCACCGGATGCCGGGGCCTTCTCCCGGCTGGGGTATGGACTGTCGAGTGGGTGGAGCACAGCCGGGGGTGTGTTTCATTCCTCTTCTCCTGCCAACGAGGCAGGTAGCGTGAGGGATATGGCCAGAGCGCGTTCAACATCTGGTGCGAGTCGCACGCCATCACCGAAGAGGGCTCCTGCGGCGAGCACGGCGAAACGTGTTCCCCGAAACGAGGTTGTCAGCCCCAAGGTCACCGGAGGCCCCAGCCCCGTGGTTTCCGGCTGGCTCACTGTGGCGGGGTGGGTAGGCAGCACGTTCCGTCTTTTTGGGCAGGAGGACCTCCCGAAAGAGGACCGCAGGGACGGCGTCCCCTTCGCGCTCCTCCTGTTCTCCATCGTCGGCATCGTTGTCGAGTGGTTCAACGTCAATCAGGCGTGGGCACAAACGCTCGATGCCTACACCGTGGGCGGTTTTTTTGGCAGACTCGCCTTTGCGCTGCCGGTCATCCTGATTCTTTTTGCCGGCTGGTTATTCCGCCACCCCTCGAGCGTCTACAACAACGGTCGCGTGGGAGTAGGCCTTGCGCTGCTGCTGACCTCCATTAGTGGCATGAGCCACCTTGCTTTGGGTCGTCCAGCGCCAGGTGAGGCAGCGATAATCGAGCTTGCCTCCGCGGGAGGCCTCCTGGGTTGGGTTGTTGCGGAACCCTTCGTCTTCATCGCTGCCTCCACGGTGTTTCTGGCGTGGCCCGTGATGGTGGTGTTCTTTCTCACCTCGGTGTTGATCATGACAAAGACCCCACCCACTCGAGTGGTCGCTCGCGCCCAAGACGCTTACGCCTACCTTTTTGGCGTTGACCCCAGCGAGCTTCGACGCTCGAAAGCCACACAGGACACCACCCCGGGGGTTGAGTTTGGCACGCTGAGCGATTTGGGACTCGACATGGCTAACCCCGACTCCATGCCGTGGTGGCGCCGGGGGAAGAAAGACAAGAAAGACGCCTTTGATTCTCCACTGGTCAGCGTGGTTGATGAGGACACCGGGGAGATCACCACCGGGGAAGACCTGCTGGAGCAGTTGCGCAAAGCCGAAGAGGCGCTCGCTCATGCCACGAAGCCCCAGGAACCAGTCGCTCCCGCGCCGGCAGAGGCCCCCTCGCCAGCGCCGACCGTTCCGGTCGTCGCACGCTCGAACCGGCATTACACCCTGCCGAGCCCGTCCCTGCTCGTTCCCGGCACTCCACCCAAGTCGCGCAGTGAAGCAAACGACCAGGTGGTCGCAGCAATTACGAGCGTCTTTGAGCAGTTTGATGTCAACGCCAAGGTTGTTGATTTCACCAGGGGCCCTTCGGTGACCCGCTATGAAGTGGAACTTGGTCAGGGCACGAAGGTGGAGCGCGTGACTGCGTTGTCCAAGAACATCGCCTATGCGGTCGCTTCCAACGAGGTGAACATCCTTTCGCCGATTCCCGGCAAATCCGCCATCGGAGTTGAAATCCCCAACTCTGACCGCGAAATCGTCAGCCTCGGAGACGTGTTGTCCTCCCAGGTGGCGACCTCGGAGCTCCACCCGATGGTCATCGGTGTGGGTAAAGACGTGGAGGGCGGCTTTGTCGCGGCAAACCTTGCGAAAATGCCCCACCTCTTGGTGGCCGGCGCGACAGGCAGTGGAAAGTCAAGCTTCATCAACTCGATGATCACCTCCCTCCTGATGCGGGCCACACCCGCTGAGGTGCGCATGGTGCTCGTGGACCCCAAACGCGTGGAGTTGGCCGCCTACCAGGGTGTTCCCCACCTGATCACGCCCATCATCACGAACCCCAAGCGGGCCGCCGAAGCCCTGCAATGGGTCGTCAAAGAGATGGACATGCGCTACGACGACCTCGCAAGTTTCGGGTTCAAGCACATTGACGAGTTCAACAGGGCAGTGCTCGCAGACGAGATAGAACTACCCGTGGGTAGCGAGAGGGTTCTCCAGCCCTACCCCTATCTCCTGGTGGTGGTCGATGAGCTCGCGGACTTGATGATGGTTGCTCCCCGTGACGTCGAAGACTCCATCGTTCGCATCACTCAGCTGGCCAGGGCGTCGGGAATCCATCTGGTTCTGGCGACCCAGCGTCCCAGCGTTGATGTCGTGACCGGGCTGATCAAGGCCAATATTCCCTCCCGTCTTGCGTTTGCCGTCTCGAGCATGACCGACTCGCGCGTGATTCTTGACCAGCCAGGTGCAGACAAACTCATCGGTCAAGGTGACGCCCTGTTCTTGGCCCAGGGAGCATCAAAATCGTCGCGCGTGCAGGGGGCGTGGGTATCGGAGGCCGAAATCCAGGCTGTTGTCGCCCACGTGAAGAAGCAGGCGGATCCGGAATACCGCGCCGATGTTGCCGAAGCTGCCTCGGGCGGCGCGATCATCGATTCCGATATCGGCGACGACCTTGATGTGTTGTTGCAAGCAGCCGAGCTAGTGGTCTCTACGCAGTTTGGCTCGACCTCCATGCTGCAGCGCAAGCTCCGGGTCGGATTCGCCAAGGCGGGGCGATTGATGGACCTGCTGGAATCCCGCCAGATCGTGGGACCCTCGGAAGGGTCTAAAGCGCGGGAGGTTTTGGTTACCGCGGAAGGTTTGCCCGGAGTGCTCGCCACCCTGCGCGGGGAGAGCCCCAGTGTTCCGCCCGCAGAAGACCAGATCACGATGGAGCTTCCCCGGCCCGATCGGCCCGCCCCCAAATCAGCCGCGGATCACTCTGTTCACGCCTCCGCGGACCCCATCGACCAGATGAGTGAGGGGTATCCTGAGGACGAAGGCGACTCTGACGAGGACGCATGGAGTTTGACGGGTAGGGAGTAATCGTGGACGAGCGTGATCCATCGCAGAGTCCTCCCAGTGGCTTCCGTGGCCGAGTTATCGCTGCCGGTGATTCCCAAGTATCCAATGGCAACATCGCCAACATCATCACCGTCGCACGCATCCTCCTCGCTCCACTGTTTGTCTGGCTAGTGCTTCTGGATGGCGGCGCACACGGTGTCTGGCGGTGGGTCGCTGCGGGATTGTTTATTGCCGCCATCGCCACCGACGGAGTCGATGGGGCACTTGCCCGCAGACGCAACCTCGTGACCACCTCAGGCATTCTGCTCGACCCCATTGCGGACAAGGTGCTCATTGGAGGTGGGCTAATTGCCCTCGCTCTCGTGTCCGAGCTGCCCTGGTGGGTCGTGATCGTCATTTTGGTCCGCGAAATCGGCATCACGCTCATGCGTATGGCTGTGCTTTCCGATCGGGTGATTCCGGCATCGCGAGGCGGGAAACTCAAAACGATTCTTCAGGCCATCACTCTCTCGTCATGGCTGGTCCCCAGCTGGGTAGTGCTGGGCAGTTGGGTCTTTGTGATGAACTGGGTGTTGATGGGTGGCGTGATTGTTCTGACCGTTGTGACCGGTCTTGACTACATCGGGAAAGGCTTGCGCGCACCCAAGGCATCAGCATGAACGAGGAAGCCTCGGCCCTGGTCCAGGCGGCTCGTGGGGCAAACATCACCCTGGGTGTGGCAGAGTCGCTCACCGGCGGTGATGTGGCCTCGGCACTTGTCTCTGTTCCTGGAGCCTCGGCCGTGTTTCGGGGCGGCGTCATCGCGTATGACTCCATGCTGAAACATGACCTCCTTGGTGTCGATGCGGCCATGTTGGCTTCCTCCGGCGCTGTGAGCGCGGAGGTAGCAATCGCCATGGCGGAGGGCGCTCAGCAGCGCCTGGGGGTCGACCTCGCTGTGGCGACCACGGGTGTCGCCGGCCCCGATCCTGATCCCGTCTCAGGAGCCAGTCCGGGGGTGGTCTTTATTGCTGTGGCAGGGGGCGGATTGGGAACACTGGTCCGGGAATTAGCCCTGGATGGTGACCGAGCCGAGATTCGTCAGCGCGCGACACGGGCGGCCCTGCAGGCTCTGCGGGATGGGCTGGCAACTCGAGAGTGATTCTCGAGGGTTGCTGGCTACACTCAGCAAGACCATAGGTATTTCTGGGTTTTACCCAGGCTTGGACTATAGGCTGATGCCAGACAAGTAGAAGAAGGAGGTGCCCCATGGTGCTTATGCGACACGAAATTGGCGATGTTCTGCGTGACTTCCGCCAGCAGAAGGGTGCCACCCTGCGCCAGATTGCCTCGCGCGCCAACGTTGCGCTGGGGTATCTCAGCGAAGTTGAGCGCGGCCAGAAAGAGGCCTCGAGCGAGATTCTTGCCTCGATCGCGGAAGCGCTCGATATGCCGCTCTCGGCCGTCCTCAGTGAGGTCGCCGATCGTTTGTCTGTCTTTGAGCAGATTGTTCCCAGCTCTCGTGTGCCCGATACTCTGCCCGACGAGCTGGTGGCCGAGTTCGACACCGACATGGCGGTTCGCTAGGACCGTGGCGTGACCCGCAGCGAGTTCTTTCTTGCTGTTGACGACGAATTCGGCGAGCTTCAGGGGAGATCGCTGGTGCGCGATCTTGTCATCGATGAACTGGGCAACCGCAGTGCGCGGGAAGCACTGGATGCGGGAGTAGCGCCGAAAACCGTGTGGTTCGCGCTGTGTGCCGCAATGCAGGTTCCCGCTGAGCGATGGCACGGTGCGGGACTCGCGCGCCCTCCGGCCGACACGCCAGCCTAAATCGTTCGAATATTCGTTCGAATAGAGCTATTCTCGTCCACAGAGATGGAAGAGGTGGCCTGAATCCACAGTGCGACACCAGACACAACACTGTGTCTGAGGTCGCACCTAGGTTAGGGCTCGCTTCACCACATCCAGCCTTGTCGAAAGACTCCAGGCCTTACGGGGCGTGGTGGAAGACGACAGCCGATAGGCAGCCGAATACCGAGTGAAAGAGGACACAGTAATGACTGCAGCTACAGATCGCGAAAAAGCCCTAGAAGCGGCCCTCGCGCAAATTGACCGCCAGTTCGGAAAAGGCTCTGTCATGCGCCTGGGTTCCGACGAGCGTCCCCCCGTTCCTGTCATTCCGACAGGATCCATCGCGCTTGATGTGGCTCTCGGTATAGGTGGATTGCCTCGAGGCCGCATCATTGAGATTTATGGACCCGAGTCGTCGGGAAAAACCACGCTGACCCTGCACGCTATTGCCAACGTGCAAGCTGCGGGAGGAATTGCAGCCTTCGTCGATGCTGAGCACGCACTCGACCCCGAGTACGCCAAAGCACTCGGCGTGGACATCGACCAGCTTCTTGTGTCCCAGCCCGACACGGGAGAACAAGCGTTGGAGATTGCGGACATGTTGGTGCGCTCTGGTTCGGTTGACCTGGTTGTCATCGACTCGGTTGCCGCCCTCGTACCTCGTGCGGAAATTGAAGGCGACATGGGAGACACCCACGTGGGTCTCCAGGCTCGTCTAATGTCCCAGGCTCTGCGCAAGCTCACCGGTGGGCTGAACCAGACCGGAACCACGATGATTTTCATCAACCAGCTGCGCGAGAAGATTGGTGTCTTCTTTGGAAGCCCAGAAACCACCTCCGGCGGTAAGGCACTCAAGTTTTACGCCTCAGTCCGGCTCGATATTCGACGCATTGAAACCCTCAAAGAGGGAACCGATGCTGTGGGTAACCGCACCAGAGTGAAGGTCGTCAAGAACAAGATGGCCCCACCCTTCAAGCAGGCCGAATTCGACATCCTCTACGGCACGGGAATTTCCCGCGAAGGAAGCCTGATCGACTTTGGTGTCGAGCACGACATCGTCAAGAAGTCCGGCGCGTGGTACACCTACGACAGCGACCAGCTCGGGCAGGGCAAGGAGAATGCCAGGAAGTATCTCCTGGACAACCCGGATACCGCTGCCGACATCGAACGCAAGATCCTGGCAGCGCTCGGAGTGGGGAAAGTTACTGCTGTTCCACCCATCGAGGCCGAAACCACTCCAGTGGAGTCCCTCGAAGACAAGATTGCCGAGCGCAAGGCAGCGGGAGCATAAGCCGTGCCCATCGCGAAACCGGAAGGGGAACGGGATGCCACCATCATCCCGTTTCCCCTTCACCGGGTCACCGAGGTTCCCAGCGCACCGGTGCGGGAAATGGCAGCAATCGTGCACGAATTAGACACTATGGACAACACCAGCGAGGAACATGTGACCGCTGAGGCGCCTGCGAAGGTCGTGAAACGGGCACGAAACGTCTCACTTCATGCCCTGTCGGGGAAGAGCCATTCGGTTGCGGAGATGCGCGACAAACTCCGCGCCAGAGAGTTACCTGAGGACGTTGTGGAGGCTGAAATGGCCGAGCTTGCCAGGACAGGTCTTCTGGACGACGATGCATTGGCGCGCGATTTGGTGGACCGTTACGCGGGTCGCGAGCGTTTGGCTCGTCGGGCTGTGGAGGCGAAGCTTCGGCACAGAAAAATACCCGCGGGAATCATTGACCGTGCGCTGGACGATCTCGAGAGCGACAGCGAGAAAGAGTTGGCGGTGGAAGCCGCGAGGGACCGCCTGCGAAAGATGGGGTCGCTCGCACCCGATGTTGCCAAGCGGCGCCTGTTTTCCTATCTACAACGCAAAGGTTTCCAGTCCAGTGACATTGTCGAGGCTATCTCCGCGGTGCTCAGATAGCCCGGAGTGAGCCTTCGGTCACTCGCGAGACGCTACGAGCTCTGCTCTGCCCGTGCGGTTCGCAACAGTGTTGTGAGGTGGGCAAATGAACCGCCTGAGGGAGTCCACTGAAAGTTGCTGAGAAACGCACAGGTCTGGGTTGCTGGCTCTATTCCGGCAGCCACCCCCGAGAGTCCTGAGTGACCCAGAATTGTGGGCTGGGAGAAACGCTCGGGAGCGACCATAACTCCGCGGCCCAGCTGCGGTGAGTTGTTGCTGCGCACGGTGTTCTCCGTGAGGCGGGGCAACCAGCTGGAATCGAATAGCTCGCCTCGCCAAAACGCCCGAAGAAAATTGACGGTGTCCTTGGGCGTGGAAATGATCGAGCCATCAGCCCCGGAGCTTGCGAGCGCTTGAGGTATGCGAACCACGGATGACCCCTGGTGGATGGGGGTGATCGTGTAGTACTTCTCGTAGTGATCCGGGCCAAAAGCATAGGTGTCACGCAGTCCCAGGGATCCTGCAATACGTAGGCGCACGAGCTCATCGAATTTCATTCCTGTCGTCTCGTGCAAAATCGCGCCGAGCAGGAGGTAGTTCGTGGATGAGTAGCTTGCCCGAGCGGTGGACCCTGGACGAAATAGCCCCGCATAGTGCTTTGCTACCTCGAGTGCTTGCTCGAGCGTCCATGCGCGGTCGTGCTCGAGAAATTGTTGGCTCAAGGAGCGCACGTTTCGCTGGGATGGTGTGAGGTAGTCGACAATCCCACTGCGATGAGAGAGCAGGTCATCGATTGTGAGGGAGGAGCTGTGATCGGTGTCTCCGATGACGCACAGGCCACGAACGGTGGCTGAGGGCAAAATATCGGCGATAGCGGTGTCGAGAGCCAACGCCCCGCGGTCGATATCGCGCAACACCATCGCCAGAGTCACGAGATTGGTCACGCCTGTAAGGGCCACAGGCAGCGACGTATCACCCGAATCGAACAGAGTGCTTCCCTCAGCGTTCACCACGAGTGCCCGAGGAGCCGTGGGCGCACTCTGAGGGGCAAGGCTTGCCACAAATGTGGCGACCTTCGACTCGTAACGTGATGGCGTGCTCACAGATTCCTTCCTTGTTTCCTGCCCAAAGTGTAGAACGCGCCAGCACCAGGTTTCTCGGTGAGGCTTCTGCGCACCCTTCTACAATGGGGGAGTGACTGCGACGGATGAGAGTGCAACGCGCGAGACCGTGGCGCACACTTTCGCCACTCTTCCCCGTAAACACGGGCGCACCTACGAGGTTCGGACATTTGGGTGCCAAATGAACGTTCACGACTCCGAGCGGATGTCGGGATCCCTCGAAGCCGCAGGATATGTGGTCGCCAATCCCGATGAGGTTGCCGATGTTGTCGTGATCAACACCTGCGCTGTTCGAGAGAATGCCGACAACCGGCTGTATGGAACCCTGGGCCACCTCGCTTCGGTGAAGAGAGAAAAACCCGGCATGCAAATCGCGGTGGGTGGATGCCTTGCCCAGAAAGACAAGTCCACCATTGTCCAGAGGGCTCCCTATGTCGACGTCGTCTTTGGCACTCACAACATGGGCTCTTTGCCGATTCTTCTCGAGCGCTCTCGTCACAATGGCGAGGCCGAGGTTGAGATTCTTGAGTCGCTCGAGACGTTCCCGTCGACATTGCCGACCAAACGGGACTCGAGTTACGCAGGGTGGGTGTCCATTTCGGTGGGATGCAACAACTCCTGCACGTTTTGCATTGTTCCAAGCCTCCGGGGCAAAGAGAAAGACAGGCGCCCCGGGGACGTGTTGGCCGAAATCCAGGCCCTCGTCGACGATGGCGTCATTGAGGTGACTCTGCTGGGTCAAAACGTCAATACCTATGGCGTTGAATTTGGCGATCGCCTGGCCTTTGGCAAGCTCTTGCGCGCTGCAGGCGCAATTGAAGGGCTTGAGCGGATACGGTTCACCAGTCCTCACCCCGCGGCGTTCACGGACGACGTGATCGATGCCATGGCGGAGACCCCGCAGGTTATGCCCCAGCTCCACATGCCACTTCAATCCGGCTCTGACCGGGTTCTCAAGGCCATGCGCCGCAGCTACCGGTCAGAGAAGTACCTGGGGATTTTGGACCGCGTCCGGGAGAAAATCCCGAATGCCGCGATCACCACGGACATCATCGTGGGCTTCCCCGGGGAAACCGACCAGGACTTCGAGGACACCCTGGCAGTCGTCCGCGCGTCGCGTTTCATGCAGGCGTTCACTTTCCAATACTCAATCCGCCCTGGCACGCCCGCTGCCGAGATGGCGGACCAGATACCGAAAGAGGTCGTCCAGGAGCGCTATGAGCGACTCCTGGCCCTCCAGGACCAGATTTCGTGGGATGAAAACCTCGCGCTCGTCGGCTCCCACGTGGAAGTTCTTGTTGCGCACCACGAAGGGCGCAAGGACGGCGCCACGGAGCGGCTCTCCGGACGGGCCGAAGATGGACGTTTGGTTCATTTTTCTGTGCCCGACGGCAGTGATGCGCCGCGACCCGGTGATGTCGTCAGCGTGGTCGTCACAGAAGCCAAGCCATTCTTTTTGTTGGCCGATGGTCACGAAGCCGGAACACTCGCTGTGCGGCGAACCAGAGCGGGCGACGCGTGGGATAGGTGGCAAGCAGAAAGCTGCGCTGCTCCCACACCAGGGGCATCTGGGGGCGCGGTAAACCTGGGCATGCCCACCCTGAGTGCCCCTCGCGCACGCGCTGATGTCCGCTGAGCTAGCTCAGGAGCCTGCTGCGCTCCCACCGGTCGTGGCCATTGTGGGGGCAACCGGGACGGGAAAGAGCGATCTCGCCATTGACGTTGCCCTCTCGTTGGCTGACTCGGGGGTGAGCGGCGAAATCATCAACGCCGATGCGATGCAGCTCTATCGGGGAATGGATATTGGGACTGCGAAGGTCTCACTTGCTGATCGCCGAGGGGTAGCCCATCACGTTCTTGACATATGGGATGTGAGCGTTGAGGCGAGCGTCGCGGACTATCAACGCATCGCGCGAGCGGCCATTCTCGACGTTCACGCCCGAGGCGCGATCCCCATTCTGGTTGGGGGGTCAGGGCTGTATGTGTCCTCGGTGCTCTACGAGTTCGAGTTTCCGGGCACAGATTCACACGTGCGAGAGCGGCTGGAAAAAAGAGCAGAATCGGAGGGCCTCGACGTTCTCGTCGCGGAGCTTGGAGCTCGGGATCCACTGGCTGGTGCCGCAATTGATCCCAAGAACGCCCGCCGTGTGATTCGCGCGCTTGAAGTCATTGAGCTGACAGGAAAACCCTTTGGTGCGGGTCTCGATGCCGAACATCGCCCGTGGCGCAAAGAGATGCTGCTCTTTGGCCTCCAGCGCGAGCGTGGAGAGCTTGTGTCCGCGCTGGATGCGCGAGTGGTGGCGATGTGGGAGGCCGGACTTGTTGAGGAAGTCCGCGCCCTTGTACCCCGGGGGATAGCCAGCGGTGTCACGGCATCCCGCGCAATCGGCTATCAGCAGGCCTTGGAGTTTCTTGCGGGTGATTGTGGTGAATCGGAGGCCATAGAGAGCACCCAGGCTCTCACCCGCCGGTATGCGAGGCGCCAGGTGTCCTGGTTCCGCAGAGATCAGCGCACAGTGTGGCTTGAGAGTGGAGATTCCCGCAACGTCGCCTCCATCACGGACTCCATCCTGTCTCGGCATTCCTGACGCCCTAGGCTTGGTCCATGGCTCGCTCATCCCTCACAGTCACAAAAGGACACGGCACGGGCAACGATTTCGTGCTTTTTGTGGATGAGTCTGACGAGTTAGGACTTCGCGACCAGGATTACCGATGGCTGGCCGATCGGCACGTGGGGATTGGTTCTGATGGGGTGATTCGCGCGGTAAAAACTGCAGTGTCCCCCGAAGTAGCGCCACTGTTGGAACTCGAGCCGGACGCGGTGTGGTTTATGGATTATCGCAACGGCGACGGGTCGTTGGCAGAGATGTGCGGAAATGGTGTTCGTGTTTTTGCCGAATTCTTGCTCGCCCAGGGTTTGGTGACGATGGAGCCAGGTTCCACGCTCCCGATCGCAACGCGCGCCGGCATCGTGGATGTCACCCGGAGCGCCAGTGGACACTACCAAGCCGACATGGGCCGATGGGAGTTCACGGGAGTGGACCCACTCGTTCTGGCTCGAGGCCTCGATGTTGCGAGACCGTCCCTTGCGATTACGGTTCCCAATCCGCATGTTGTGGTGGCGCTGGCATCGAGGGCAGAGCTTTCCGCTCTCGACCTATCGAGCGCACCGTTGATGGATCCAGAACCCCAGGCTGGCGCCAACATTGAGTTCGTCGTTCCTCATGATCCTCTCGTTGTGGACGGTGTTGGGGTCATCACGATGCGGGTGTTTGAGCGGGGGGTGGGGGAGACACAGTCCTGTGGAACTGGCGCAATCGCCGCCGCGCTCGCCACACGTCATTGGGCTGGCGAAGGAGCGCCACATCACTGGCGGGTTGAGGTCCCCGGTGGGACATTGGGCGTTCGGATGTTCGCCACCGAAGAGGGTGAGCACGTGAGTTTGTCCGGCCCTGCGACCTTAGTTTTTACGACTGCTGTCGAACTACCCGAATAACTCGGTACCCGCGCGAGGTTTCCCAGCGGCTCGCAACAAATTCCCCGGCTTCACCGCGGTTAATCCACTCTTGGAGCGAATCCGCACCCAATTTTTTCGCAACGACCAGCCACGCCTCCCCGGTGGGGGACAGTCGTGGCAGCCACGCGGAGAGCAGGGCATGGAGCTCCTGCTTGCCCACGCGAATCGGTGGGTTTGACCAAATCAGGTCGAACGCGACGTCTGGTGGCACATCACCTGGTCGAGCACAGGTGATGTTTGCAGCGCGAGCATTGGCCGCATTTCCTCGAGTGATTTCGAGAGCCCGATCGTTGACGTCGACTCCCCAGATGTGTGCGCCGGGGGACTCCAGAGCGAGGGCAAGCGTGAGGGCCCCCCACCCGCATCCAAGATCGAGGAAGTTTCCCGTTTCTGGCGCAGCCGGGGCGTATTTGAGCAACACAGCCGTTCCGGTGTCCAGGTGGCCGGGGCTAAAGGTTCCACTCGCGCTCTGCATCGTGACGCTGTGTCCACGGAGAGTGAGCGACAGGGTCGTGGTGCGAAGCGGCGCCTGCGGATCCTCAGAAAAGTAGTGCTCGGTAGTCACCCCCTTACCGTAGCCTTTCGCCGAGCAATGGCGGATAGGCTTGGCAGCGAATGAGAGAAGGATCGTCATGAGCTTTGGTACGGCAATCGCGTTAGGTTTTCGTCACTATTCCAACTTCACGGGCACCGCATCCCGCAGCGAGTTTTGGTGGTTCCAGTTATTCCTCGTGCTGGTGAGTATTGGAGTGGGAGCTATTGAGGATGGCCTGAACGTCGTATGGGCTGTGGCGACAGTTGTGCCCTACCTCGCCATTGGGGTGCGTCGTCTCCGTGACGCCGGGTTTAGCTGGCGTTTGTTGTTCCTGGGTCTTATTCCCGTGTTGGGAACGATTACCATGATTGTGCTGTGGTTGCAGCCCTCGAAGGCTGACTCCGCCTAAGTTCCGCAACGGTTCATGTCGGACCGGCTGCTCGTCCCCTGCTGAGAAAGTTGAGCACGTACGCAATGGCGCTCGCAATTGTTAATCCCGTCACGGGTGAAAAAGAAGAAGAATTCGTCGAACACACAGTTTCGGATGTGGCTGGCTTGATAGACCAAGCACACGCTGCCTTCGAGGTGCTCAAGAGGCTTCCCATGTCAGAGCGATCACGGCTCATGCGTGCCGCGGCTGACCTGATGGAAGCTGACAGTGCCACCCTGTCGCCCTCTCTTGTGCGCGAAATGGGCAAACCTTTGGCCCAGGCGGAAGCCGAGGTGGCCAAGTGTGTCAAGAACATGCGGTTCTATGCCGACAACGCTGCCTCTTTTCTCGCCGACGAGCCTCTGGAGAACCCAAGCTCGGTGAATGCGCAGGCCGCATGGGCACGATATGAGCCTCTTGGCATCGTTTTGGCAGTGATGCCGTGGAATTTCCCGATGTGGCAGGTGATGAGGTTTGCAGCTCCGGCCCTGATGGCAGGTAATGCCGGGCTTCTCAAGCACGCCTCGAACGTCCCCTACTCGGGCGAGTACTTAGGGCAGCTCTTCACCAGAGCAGGATTTCCCGAAGGCAGCTTTGTGAACCTCAAAATTCCTGCTGCGATGGTTGCGCCCATCATTGACGACCCGCGCGTGCGAGCGGTGACGTTGACTGGATCTGAGCCAGCTGGTCGCGCAGTCGCCGAGCAGGCGGGGCGACAGATTAAAAAAGTTGTCCTTGAGCTGGGTGGTTCTGACGCGTTTGTGGTCATGCCCAGTGCTGACATTGCCCAATCCGCTGCTATTGGCGTCAAGGCTCGCATGATCAATAACGGGCAGTCGTGTGTTGCAGCAAAACGTTTCATCGTTCACGACGAAATCTATGACGAGTGGTTAGCTGCGTTTGTCGCGGAAGTTGACAAGCTTGTAATGGGAGATCCGATGCAGGCAGGAGTGGACATTGGACCCTTGGCTACCCAGGGAGGTCAGCGAGAGATTTCTGAACTTGTCGAGGACGCCAAAGCGAAAGGCGCCCGAATTCTTACCGGAGGAGACCTTCCCGAGGGCCCAGGGTTCTTTTACCCACCCACAGTCGTTGACGGGATCACGCCTGACATGCGGTTGCTGATGGAAGAGACATTTGGCCCCGTTGCCAGTGTCTACAGGGTTGCGGACGCTGCGGAGGCCATCGCAGTGGCAAATCAAACAACTTTCGGGTTGAGTTCAGCGCTCTGGAGCACCGATGCTGACGAGCAGGACTTATTTATGCGCGAGTTGCAAGCCGGTGCGGTGTTTATCAACGGAATGACGGTCTCTTTCCCTGAATTACCCTTTGGTGGAATCAAAGATTCGGGTCACGGGCGAGAGCTGGGTATGCACGGTATACGCGAATTCACCAACATCAAGACTGTCTGGAAGGGCTAGCTTTCCGAAGGAGGAGGACCCTCAGCCCCTGCTGAGGGGGTGAAATCCAGGAATTATGCGGTGGGTAATTTCTGTGTAGTGTGACTGTGTTGTTCAAAGGTTTCGGAAAAGTCGAGGGTGACTACAGAGTGAAGAATTCAGAAGTCTCGGAGCCGGGATACGTCTCCCTGCGATCTGTCTCGAAGACGTTTGGTGATGTTCACGCCGTTGTCGACCTCGATCTCGACATTGCTTCAGGAGAGTTCTTCTCCATGCTGGGACCTTCGGGTTCGGGTAAAACAACGGTGTTGCGGATGATTGCGGGTTTTGAGTCCGTCACAACAGGCACTGTGTCGATTGACGGCGAGGACATCACCTCCTTGGCGCCTTTCGACCGGACCGTGAACACGGTGTTCCAGGACTATGCGCTTTTCCCCCATATGACCATTCAGGACAACGTGGAGTATGGCCTTCGGACTCGAAAAGTAGCGAAGCCCGAGCGGGCCAGACAGGCATCTGAGGCGATCGAGCGTGTCCAGCTTTCCCAGGTCGCCGATCGTTTGCCCCACCAGCTCTCGGGCGGTCAGAGACAGAGAATTGCTTTGGCTCGTGCTCTCGTGCTGCGCCCGAAGGTTTTGTTGCTGGACGAGCCCCTCGGTGCCCTCGACAAGCAATTGCGTGAGGAAATGCAGGCTGAGCTGAAGACGATTCAGCGAGAAGCGGGAATTACCTTTGTGTTCGTCACTCACGACCAGGAGGAGGCGATGCGGATGAGTGACCGCATTGCCGTCTTCAACTCGGGGCGTATTGAGCAGTTGGGGACTCCCCACGAGGTCTACGAAAACCCTTCTACCGCTTTTGTTGCAGGCTTCCTGGGCGTATCGAACCTTCTGGAGGGAGCCTCCGCGCAGGCTCTCGTGGGTCGCACAGGGTTGGTCAACATTCGGCCCGAGCGAATCCGCCTCCATGGGCCAGGGCACAAGCCAGACAAGGATTCCAGCAGTGTTTCGGGTGCCGTTATTGAAGTCGCCTACACCGGCGCCAACACCATCGTTGTTATCCAGACCGAGACCGGAGCGCGATTGATTTCGACTTCGCTCAATGAAGAGTTACCGGGCCACAAAGACACCTTTGTGGTCGGCGACAAAGTTGTTGCGACATGGCGAGATATCCATGTGGCGACAATTCCCCAATAGAACTGGCGAAAGCCAGGTGAAAGGAAACTGATGAGAGGCAAGAAGCTAGCGGCACTGTCGCTGTTTGCTGCGTCAACCGTGGTTCTGAGCGCATGCTCGGGCTCCGGTGAGCTCACTCTCGATGTACCCGACGTTCCCATGGTGGAAGAAGTCGGAGCATTCGAAGGCGAGCTCAACATTGTTAACTGGTCAGGCTTCGTTGAGCCTGCCTGGACGGATCAGTTCACAGCTGACACTGGCTGTGTTGTGAACCCCCGTGTCGCCGGTACATCCGACGAGATGGTCACACTGATGCGCACCGGTGAGTACGACATCGTGTCGGCTTCGGGTGACGCGGCCCTCCGCCTCATCGTGGGTGGAGACGTGCAGCCTTTGAACATCGACTTGATCCCCAACTTCAGCGATGACATCGCCGAGGGAATGAAGGGTCAGATCTATGACACCGTCAACGGCAACCCCTACGGTGTACCCATTGGCCGTGGCGCCAACCTTCTCCAGTACAACGAGGACGTCACTGGTGGCGCTCCCGAGAGCTGGGACGTTGTGTGGGAGTCTGACAGCCCCTACGCCGGCAAGATCACCGCGTATGACGCACCGATCTACATCGCTGACGCAGCTGTCTACCTGATGTACCACAACCCCGAGCTCGGTATCGAGAACCCCTACGCACTGGACGAGACCCAGCTTGCTGCTGCTGTCGATCTGCTCAAGCAGCAGAACGACATCATCGGTGAATACTGGTCGGACCCCGTTGCGCAGATCACCTCCTTCGTCGGTGGCAACACCGTGGTCGGAACCTCATGGGAAGTTCTTCGTAAGTTCGCCGCAAGCGAGAACCTGAAGACCACGCTTCCTGTCGAGGGCTCCACCGGTTGGTATGACGCATGGCTCGTGAGCTCCACGACCCCCAACGTCAACTGTGCCTACGCATGGATGGACTACACCAGCCAGGCTGATGTGAATGGTGCTATCGCCATGAACTTCGGTATGGCCCCCGCCAACATCGCGTTCTGTGGTACCAGCGCAGAAGCACAGGCTCACTGTGATGAGTTTGCAGCCGAGGACGAGGAGTTCTTCTCCAAGATCTGGCCGTGGACCACACCCATTGAGCAGTGTGTCGATGGACGCACCGACGTCGCGTGCACCAGTTTCCAAGACTGGACCAACGCTTGGCTGACGGTTAAGGGATAACACCCTCGATGTGGTGGGGCCCCAGGCCCCACCACATCGCCCCTCTAGGAAGACAGGACGAGATGAGCACGCAGGTACGGGAGTCTCCATCGAGCTCTACCGAGCACTCTCGTCCCGTGTCGACCTATCTTTTCCAACGCTCGCGTGTGCGCCTTGTGAGTCTCCTGGCGCTACCCATGGTCTGGCTCGTGGGCGTGTACATCGTGTCCCTGTTCTTGTTGCTGATTACTGCGTTTTGGGTCATTAACCCCTTCACCTCGCGTGTCAGCCCCGGTTTCACACTCGATAACTTTGTAAGTATTTTTGCCGTTCCCGCCTATCTCTCCACCTCGCTTCGCACTCTCGGTATGGCTCTCGCGGTCACAGCGCTGTCGGCTGTGTTTGCGGTGCCTTTGGGGATCTATATGGCGAAGTTGGCCTCACCTCTTACGAGGAACCTCTTGGCTGTGGCCATCACACTGCCGCTGTGGGCGGGGTACCTGGTGAAAATTCTTGCCATGCGCCTGGTGTTCACCGAGAACGGGTTCATCAACTGGGCGTTTGGGCCCCTGGGTATTCAAAGCCCCGGGTTTAACCTGTGGGTCGCCATCATTACGCTGACCTATCTGTGGTTCCCCTACATGGCCCTGCCTGTTTTCACCGCTATTCGGCAAATCCCCAACAGTCTCTTTGATGCATCAGCGGACATGGGCGCAAAGTCGTTCACCACGATTTTTCGGGTGGTGGTGCCCCTGATAGTCCCAGCGTTGATTGCCGGCTCAGTGTTCACCTTCTCGCTGAGCCTGGGGGACTACCTCGCTGCACGGTTCACCGGGGGAGCCACGCAAATGATTGGAAGCATTATTGCGGCCAACATCAACCTCAACCCGCCCGTTGCAGCTGCTTTCTCAATGGTCCCGATCGCGTTTGTCGTGATGTATCTCATGGTCGCGCGGCGCACGGGCTCCCTGGAGAGGATGTAGCCCATGCTCCAGATGTCGAGGACTGCAAAGTTTGGGCTGATCGTCATTGTGGGCTTTGTGCTCGCGTTTCTGTATATCCCGCTGTTTGTGGTGGTTGTCAACAGTTTTAACGAAGCCCAGTTGTCGTCGTGGCCGGTTCAAAACTTTTCCCTTTATTGGTGGGAGTTTGCGGCCACCTACGAACCCATTCGGCTTGCTCTTTTGAACTCTGTCATCGTTGCCACCGCGGCAATGGTTATCGCCTCGATTTTGGGAACGCTGGTCGCCTTTGCGCTCAACCGTTATGAGTTTTTTGGCAAGAGCACGGTCAACCTGTTGGTTGTGCTGCCCATCGCGCTCCCCGGTGTGGTGACCGGTGTGGCTTTTTCCAATACCTACTCCAACTTTCTTTCCCCTCTTGGTATCGATATTGGATATTTCGGACTCATCGTGTCCCACGCCACTTTTTGTATCGTCATGGTGTTCAACAACGTTTTTGCCCGCTTGAAGAGGATGAACCCGAGTTTGCAAGAGGCGTCCATGGACCTGGGGGCTGGTTTGTGGGAAACGTTCCGGCTCGTGACGTTCCCGCAGTATCGTTCCTCGTTTATTGCAGGTGCTCTGCTCGCGTTCGCCCTCAGTTTTGATGAGGTCTACGTGACAATCTTTACCGCGCCACCGGGTGTTGATACGTTGCCGCTGTGGATTTTGAAGGAGATGGCGAGGCCTAACCAGGCCAGTGTGGTCAACGTGGTCGCCACTGTGGTCATTCTCCTATCGCTGATTCCTGTCTACATTTCTCAGCGGCTCGCTCGCGACGACGACGTGCGCTAGGTCCCGTTGAGGGCGCTGACCACGCTTTAGAGCTTCAGCAGCCGGTCGGTATCTCCGTAGACCTCCATCGCGCCTACGCGCGCCACGCTCTGCAGAAGGACCGCTCCGCTGGGGGATGTGTGGGTGAGGTGAATGGTGGCATTAAGTGTTTCCTCCACCCGCTGATGCATGGCTTCTCGCAGGGGAGCATGCAGGGCCCCTCCTCCTGCTCGTTCTGCATCAATGCGCACAATGCCATCGGGGCCTTCAAGTTCCCAGTGGACATGGGTGTCTGTGATGTCGAGGTGGCGCTCTCTGGTCCGGTTGTAGGTGGTGAAGCGATGCAACCGTCCCGAGTGGTGAAGGCCAGCGATGAAGCCCCGGAACGCGCCTCCGAGCCAGGGGATGATTGCCACTGAACCGATAAACGATGCCTCAGGGGCTCCCTCGAGATGGTTGGAGTGCAGCCAGACGTAGCCCTCGGGGAATGCTTGTCCCCAATCTTTCTCGATGTATCCCCGGCCACCGGTGAAAGAGGTGGCTGCCCCTTCGACATTGAGTGATCCAGAGAGGTCGTGACCAAACGACACCACACCGTGGAAGCATTCCATGAAGGGAACAAGCCCGTACCACCCCATGATTCCTGGCTCCCGGAATGTGACCGGCCATGGGACCAGGGGCGATGAAAACACGATTTCGCCCGAGAGCTGGGGTAAATCGAGTGTCACCCCGGTAGAGGAGAAACGGTTGGTCCCAACTCTGAGGGCGAATTCGGAGCTCGAGGCCTCGAACTCTTCGACGGGGTAACGGTGATACCAGGAGCGTCCCGTGGCGCCATCGAGAACTTGCACAAACGCTTCCCTGGTATGCCCGTCCAGACCCAGAAAAATCCCCGGAATGACGGCCCACCGCTGTTTCTCGTCTGCAGAGACCAGTTTGATGTACCAGCCCTCGAAATACTTTGTCGTGACACCCTCGCCGTGGAAAGCCTCGGGGTGTCGCACGCCGCGCAGGTACGCCAGTGGGCCTCTCATGCCCCGAGGGTATCGCACAGGGCGTAATCAATCCCCACCGCTCGAAAGCCATTGCCCGTACGCTAGAGCTAATGCCAGACAACCACGATCCCATCGATCGCATCCTTGCCCACGACACTGATCCCGGCGCCTCGCTGCGAGTATTTCGAGGAAAAGTGGGGGAGCCGCAGTCTCCCCTGAGGGATATCACCACCGGTGATATGGACCTCGAAGAGCGTCAAGCTCTCCGTCGGGTAGCGGGCCTATCCACGGAGCTCGACGACGTCACCGAGGTGGAGTATCGAGAGCTACGGCTGGAAAAGGTCGTGCTGATTGGCGTGTATTCCGAGGGAACGGCGATCGAGGCAGAAAATTCTCTGACCGAACTTGCAGCCCTGTGTGAGACAGCGGGCGCTCAGGTTCTTGATGGCCTTGTTCAACGCCTGCCGCACCCCGACCCCTCGACCTACCTGGGCAAGGGTAAAGCCCGTGAGGTCGCCGATCTTGTCAAAGAGCTTGGTGCTGACACGGTGGTCGCCGACACGGAATTGGCGCCCTCTCAGAGGAGGGCTCTCGAGGACGTAGTGCGCGTGAAGGTGATTGATCGCACCGCCGTCATTCTCGATATTTTTTCCCAGCACGCCAAGACCCGGGAGGGTAAAGCGCAGGTCGAGCTCGCGCAGCTTCAATACCTTCTGCCGAGGCTTCGCGGTTGGGGAGAGTCGATGAGTCGCCAGGCCGGTGGTCAGGTGGGTGGTGCTGGCGCTGGAATGGGAAGCCGCGGACCCGGTGAGACAAAGATCGAACTGGACCGGCGGCGAATCAACACGCGGATGGCCAAGCTTCGTCAACAAATCAAGTCTTTTGCGCCCTCGCGGGAAACGAAACGCGCGAACCGAAAGAGAACCGGGGTGCCCAGCGTCGCAATTGCGGGGTATACCAACGCCGGAAAGTCGTCCCTGTTGAATCGCATGACGGGTGCGGGAGTTCTCGTTGAAGACGCCCTCTTCGCCACCCTCGATGCCACCGTGCGCAAAGCAAAGACGCCCAGCGGACGCGCCTATACGCTGACCGACACCGTCGGTTTTGTGCGGCAACTGCCCCATGAGCTCGTCGAAGCGTTTCGGTCAACCCTGGAGGAGGTCGCGGGAGCAGACGTGATCATTCACGTCGTCGATGCCACCCACACCGACCCGGGTGCGCAACTGCACACGGTGCGCGACGTGATGTCGGATGTGGGCGCGCGCGATATCCCCGAAATTGTGGTCTTCAACAAGGTCGACATGGTCTCACCCTCGACCACGATGATGCTCCGGGGGCTCGAGCCCTCTGCCGTATTCGTCTCGGCCGCTACGGGGGAGGGTATAGACCGACTCCTGGATGAGATTGATCGGCGCCTTCCGGGGCCCTCTATCGCCGTGCACGCGTTGATTCCGTTCGACCGTGGAGATCTTGTTGCGCTGCTTCACAATGAAGCACTGGTTCACCACACCAGCTACCACGAGGGTGGAACCCTGGTAGATGCGCTGGTCGAGCAGCGCCACTTTGACCGCGTAGCCCCCTACGTGGTGAAGGACACACCGACGACTTAGTCGAGCAGAGAGTTCCCGGCTAGGTATGCGGCTCCGACAATCCCGGCATTGTTGAGCAACTCTGCGGCTTTGAGTGGTGTTGCAATGTCAATCAGGGGGAAGAAATCCTGGGATTCTTTCGAGATACCGCCACCGATGATGAAGAGCTCGGGGCTGAAGATTTTCTCCACGTGGGTGAGGTACTGCGTCAATATCGCAGCCCACTCGGGAAAGCTCAAGCCATCGCGCTCCCGTGCGGCGTTCGAGGCTCGTTTCTCGATGTCCGTCCCCAACAGTTCGAGGTGGCCAATCTCGGAGTTGGGAACCAATGTGCCATCCATCAGGAAAGCGCTCCCGATTCCCGTGCCCAGTGTGAGCATGATGACAAGACCTCTGACGCCTTTCGCCGCGCCATAGCGCGCTTCGGCCACTCCGGCCGCATCCGCATCGTTTACGAAATGAATATCCCGGTCGAGGGACCGAGCAAACATGTCTCTCGCGGGGAAATCGATCCAGTCCGCGGAGACGTTGGCCGCGGAGCGGGTAATACCGTGGGTGACGACCGCGGGAAAACAAATTCCTGTGTGATCCGAGGATGTGCCGCCGAGGTCGTCAAGAATTTGGGCAACGACGCTCAGGATGTCTCCGGGATGACCGCCCTCGGGTGTGGCGTATTTCACCCGCTCCGACACCAGCTCTCCGCTGGTGAGATCCACTCGGGCGCCCTTGATACCTGTTCCTCCGATATCAATCCCCAGTGCTGTCGTCATGGCAGCGTCAAGATTTCTGCGCCGGTCTCGGTCACGACCAAGGTGTGTTCGAACTGGGCGGAGAGCGACTTGTCCTTGGTTGTGACTGTCCACCCGTCATCCCACATGTCCCAGTGAATGGTGCCCAGGGTCAACATCGGCTCGATAGTGAACACCATCCCCGGCACCATGATCTGATCAAACAGGGGCGCCGCGTCGTAGTGGGGGATGACGAGCCCCGAGTGAAAAGAGGATCCCACCCCGTGGCCGGTGAAGTCCCTGACGACGCCGTACCCAAACCGAGCCGCATACGCCTCGATAGCTTTCCCGATGACATTGATTTGTCGCCCCGGCGCCACAGCTTTAATTCCTCGCCGCAGAGCTTCCTCGGTTCTCTCCACCAGCAAGGTGGCCTCTTCCGAGGCCTCACCCACGATGAAGGTCTTGTTCAAGTCCCCGTGCATCCCGTCTTTGTAGGCCGTGATGTCGATGTTGACGATGTCTCCCTCCACGATGACGGTGTCATCCGGGATTCCGTGGCAAATCACCTCGTTCACCGAGGTGCAGCAGGATTTGGGATAGCCGCGATACCCGAGGGTGGAGGGGTAGGCCCCGTGAGAAATCACGTACTCGTGCGCGATAGCGTCGAGCTCGTTGGTGGTCATGCCCGGCGCGATGGCCGCTCCCGCAGCCTCAATCGCTCCCGCCGCAATTGTTCCCGCGGCGCGAATCAGGTCAATCTGGTGCGCGGAATACACATCGTCGCCCTCGTGTTGCCGAGGCGATTGTCGCCCCACATATTCCGGTGCGAGGATGGACTGCGGAACTACCCGCGTGGGTCCCAGTGTGCCGGGAGTGAGATAACCAGAAGCGTCGCGGGGCACGTCTCTAGTCTAAACAGGAGGACCATGATGGCCGACCAGGAGCAGTGGTGGTACAACCACAAAACCGGCGAAGTTGAGCAGGGACGTCAATCCCTCGGGCTTGACCGCGATGGACCCTTTGCCACGAAAGAGGAAGCGCTGCGCGCTCCAGAGATTGCCCGGGAGCGCTCGCGTGCCTGGGACGAAGAGGACAAGGGCTCCTAGTCTTCGTGGAAGCTGTGCTCTGGGCCGGGGAACACGCCAGAGGAGATTTCGCCAATCCAGGTCGTCACAGCACTGTGAAGGTCGCGCTCCAGAGTGGCGTATTGCTTGACAAACTTGGGGACTCGAGAGGTGGAGAGTCCGGCTAAGTCCGTCCAGACGAGGATTTGCCCATCCGTGTGGGCGCCAGCCCCGATGCCAATCGTGGGAATGGTGAGAGCCTGTGAGACTTCCCGTGCCACTTCTTCCGGGACCATTTCAATCACAACCGCGAAAGCACCAGCTTTTTCAACGGCCAGGGCATCGCGAAGGAGTTGCTCGCGACCCGTGCCTTTACCCTGAACAACGTGGCCGCCCAGTCCGTGTTCTGACTGCGGCGTGAAGCCGATGTGACCCATGACGGGGATACCAGCGCCGACAATGCGCTCAATACTGGCCGCTGAGCGCTCGCCACCTTCGAGCTTGACAGCGTGAACCCCTGCTTCTTTCATGAACCGCACGGCGGTGTGGAGGGCGTCATCCGGGTTTGCCTCATAGGAGCCAAAGGGCAGGTCGGCAACGACGAGTGCGCGCTGGGCTGCGCGGACGACGCCTTTACACAGCGGGATCAACTCATCAATCGTGACCGGGACAGTGGTGTCATAGCCGAAGACGACGTTCGCAGCGGAGTCGCCTACGAGCAGGAAGTCCACCCCCGCAGAGTCGAAAATTCCGGCCGTCAGAAAGTCGTAGCTGGTGAGCCCGGTAATCCGGATCCCGTCAGCCTTGGCCTTCGCGAAATGGCGAACTCGAACCCTTTTCGGTGCGTCAGTCATGGGTGTGAGCCTATCGCGAGGGAGGAAACGCGGTAAGTCTGCTGGTGATCGGGAGCCGTCGGTCGCGACCAAAAGCGACACTGGAAATTCGTGGGCCGATTGCCCCTTGGCGTCGCTTCCACTCCGCCCTGGATACAAGCCCCACAATGTTTTCGACCAGGTCCGAGTCAAAACCTCTGCTGACAATTTGCGGGTGATCAAGCCCCTGCACGACGAGGAGCTCCAAAATGGCATCCAGAACGTCGTAATCCGGAAGGCTGTCCTGGTCTGTTTGGCCAGGCCGAAGTTCGGCACTTGGTGGCTTCTCGATGGAATTCTCGGGAATCGGGGGAGTTTCCCCGCGCTGGGTGGACAGCGCGTTGCGCCACCGGGCCAGTTCCCACACCAGCGTCTTGGGCACATCTTTGATGGGCGCATAACCGCCCACAGAATCACCATAAATCGTGGAATATCCCACGGCGAGCTCCGATTTGTTGCCCGTGGTGAGAACCAGGTGGCCCTCCTGATTCGACAGCGCCATCAGAATAATCGCTCGAGCGCGGGCTTGGACGTTTTCTGCAGCGAGGCCCGTAAGTCCCAATTGGGCATCCAGCACGGCAACCACGTCGCCGATCGGTTCCACCCGGTAGGAGATCCCCTGAATTCTGGCGAGTTCTTCGGCATCGCTCACCGAATGATCACTGGAGTGGACGCTGGGCAAACTCACCCCAAACACCTTCGAGGCTCCCAGGGCATCGGCGGCTATGGTCGCGCAGACCGCAGAGTCGATCCCACCCGAGAGGCCCAGAATGACCGAGGGGAAGCCGTTCTTGGTGACGTAATCCCTGGTCCCGGTGACGAGCGCTTCCCACAAAATTGCGGTGTCGTCGTCTGTGGGGCGCTCGCGAGGAGCAAGTGACGACTGGCCGGGCTCGCGCACGGTGACCTCGCACCGGTGTGTGCGAGGGGGCAGAGCTGCGCCGATATCGCTCTCGGGAAGCTCGAGGTCAACCAGGATCAGGTCCTCCTGGAAACGGCGACCCCATGCGAGCCGGTTTCCCTGGGGATCAACAATCATGCTGTCGCCATCAAACACGAGGTCGTCTTGGCCGCCCACAAGGTTCACATAGGCGACATGGGTATTCATCTCCCGTGCCCTCATCGTCACCAACGGCGCCCGGATCTCGTCCTTATCCCGCTCGAAGGGGGAGGCGTTAGGCACCAACAGAGCACCCAGGGGATACGTCCCCAGAGATTCGATGGGTCCATCGGATCGCCACAGGTCCTCACAAATCACAATGCCCAAGTCGGTCCCACCAGCGCGCACAATCAGGCCCTCTGTGCCGGGGATGAAGGTGCGAAACTCATCAAAAACGGCATAGTTGGGCAGGTGGTGCTTGGCGTAGGTCGCCACGACTGCTCCGTGGGAGAGCACGCTCGCGCAGTTATGAGCCCGAGCTGGTTGATGCAAGGTCGTTGCCGAATCATCGTGCTCGATGGGGCCATCGGGATGCCCGAGGATAACGGCCATGTCCCCAAGCCCTCGGGCGGCAAGCTCGTGGGCGAAATGCGTGACTGCGTCGCGGGACAGGGCGAGGAAATTGTTGCGAAGCGCGAGGTCTTCAATCGGGTATCCGGTCAGGGCTAGCTCGCCCGTGAGGAAAACCTGGGCGCCCTGGGAATACGCGTCTTCTGCCAGTTCGAGAAGACGCGTCGCGTTGTGAGCCCGGTCACCCACGATGGGGTTTGTTTGGGCCATGGCCAAGCGAAGACGGGGCATACCGAGTAGCCTAATGGCAGGGTTTTAGCCCCCTCCACACGGGTGCAAAGGAAATGTAATGGATAAACAACGCGATTTTGTTCTGCGCACAATCGAAGAGCGCGGTGTGAAGTTCATCCGCCTGTGGTTCACCGACGTGGTGGGAACTCTGAAGATGGTGGCCGTAGCACCTGCAGAAATCGAGGGCGCATTTGCCGAGGGCCTTGGCATTGACGGATCCTCTATCGAAGGCTTCACCCGCGCGTTTGAAGCAGATGTTTTGGCTCACCCCGATCCCACAACGTTCCAAATTCTGCCCTGGCGCGGGGAAATTGACCCCACAGCGCGCATGTTCTGCGACATCACCACACCTGATGGACAACCGGCGGTCACAGACCCCCGGTTTGTGCTCAAACGTCAGCTCGAAAAAGCTGCTGACCTCGGGTTCACCTTCTACACCCACCCCGAAATTGAGTTTTATCTCCTGAAATCCAGTGAGTACGGGGAGCGAGGCCCCGAGCCTGTCGACTCAGCCGGCTACTTCGACAATGTTCCCGGTGGAACCGCCCACGATTTCCGTCGCCGCGCGGTGCGCATGCTCGAGGATCTCGGTATTTCTGTGGAATTTAGCCACCATGAGGCGGGACCCGGTCAAAACGAGATTGACCTGCGTTACGCGGATGCGCTCACCACAGCCGACAACATTATGACGTTCCGCACCGTCATCAAAGAGGTGGCGATTGAGCAGGGTGTCTATGCGACATTCATGCCCAAGCCGATGGCGGATCACCCGGGTTCCGGTATGCACACCCACCTGTCGCTTTTTGAGGGTGACACCAATGCGTTCTTTGATGCCGGAGGAAAGTACCAACTCTCCGCGGTAGGACGCTCCTTTGTCGCGGGAGTGCTCAAGCACGCTCCCGAGTTCACGGCGATTACCAACCAGTTCGTGAACTCCTATAAGCGCCTCTGGGGCGGTCACGAAGCGCCAAGCTATGTGACCTGGGGACACAACAACCGCAGCGCTCTCGTGCGCGTCCCGCTCTACAAGCCTGGAAAAGGACAGAGTGCGCGCATTGAATATCGCGCCATGGACTCTGCGGCAAACCCCTATTTGGCTTTCGCTGTCCTGCTGGCGGCGGGCCTCAAGGGAATTTCGGAGAATTACGAGCTTCCCGCCGAGGCTGAGGACACGGTATGGGAACTCAGTGAGGGTGAGCGCAGAGCGCTGGGTTACGAACCCCTACCTGCGAGTCTTGATCGCGCCCTGGGGTTGATGGAGGAAAGCGAGTTGGTCGCCGAGACCTTAGGCGAACAAGTCTTCAACTATGTGTTGCTGAACAAGAAGAGGGACTGGAATACCTACCGGGCCCAGGTGACGCCTTACGAGCTGGCAAGCAACCTAGAGATTCTGTAGCCGCGCCGCCCGATGCCGAGGACTCCCTCCACGCTGTCGTCCCTTGCGAGGGCCGGGTTTGCGCGGTTGGACGACGCGCGCGAGCGACTGGACCGACTGGGGTATGCGGCAGAGGATTTTTCCTTGGCACCAGATCCCGATCTCGCTGTGAAGACGATTGCCGATCTCCACGACAAGAATCCCAGCGCTGTAGCTAAGTTGTGGGCCAACAACGCGCTGAAAGAGTCTTTGGTGCTCCTCGCCGGGGCGAGTTCTGGCCTCGGCGATTTTCTGCGCCGCCATCCCGATCAGTGGAACCTGGTGGGCAAGCCGTTAGCGTCGCTGCCAGATGCGCAGAGCTATCGCACGATGTTTCAGAAGTTCGTGGCGAAATCCTCGGGCGAGGAGGCAGCGATGGCGCTGCGCATTGCGTATCGACGGGAGTTGTCCCGGCTCGCGCTCTGGGACACCCGCCAAGCATTTCCGGTAGCAGTCGTTGACCAGGTCGCCAGGGCACTCGCGGATATGGCCTCGGCGGCGTTGGATTGCGCTCTCGATATCGCTCGGGCGCATCACGGCTGGAGCGCAGAGGACGTCCCGTTGGCCATTATCGGTATGGGAAAAGCTGGCGCGTCAGAACTGAATTACCTCAGCGATGTCGACGTAATTTATGTGACGGAGGTGCCCGAAGGGCAGGATTCCCACGACGTCGTGCGACGAGCGGAACTGCTCGCGCGGGACACCGCCCGCTACATCATGGAATTTGGTGTGGAACCGGGCCTGTGGGAGGTGGACCCCAATCTGCGCCCGGAGGGGAAAGATGGCGCCCTCGTGCGCACGTTGGAGTCCCATATCGCCTACTACCAACGGTGGGCGCATGATTGGGAATTTCAGGCCCTGATCAAGGCTCGTCCACTCGCGGGGGATCGCGAGCTAGGCGCTCGCTACCGGGACGCTGTAGAGCCCATGATTTGGCAGGCCTCCACCCGCCCGGGCTTTGTCGAGCAGGTGCAACGGATGCGCGAGAGGGTGACAGCACATATCCCACCCGATCAGGTCGATTTCCAGATCAAGCTCGGACCTGGTGGGTTGCGCGATATCGAGTTCACCATTCAACTGCTGCAACTTGTGCACGGCGCCCAGGACGCCAGTGTGCGAAACCTTGACACCTTGGGGGCTCTCCAGGCGTTGAGTGACGCGGGATACGTAGGTCGCAGCGAGGCGGCGGAGTTTGATCACGCCTATCGAACTCTCCGCGTTCTGGAGCACCGGATTCAACTGGGCGCCCTCAAACGCAGCCACGTGATGCCACGAGACGAGGAGGCCCTGCGGGTGCTGGCTCGTCACACCAAACTCGCTGACACTGCGGAAGGCTTGGTGGACCAGTGGCGTGGCATTCAACGCTCTGTGCGCAGCCTCCACGAGCGACTGTTTTATCGCCCCTTGCTCTCGGCGGTGGCGAGCTTGGACGACCATGGGGTTGAACTCTCGAGCGAACAAGCAGCACTGCGCCTTCAAGCCTCAGGTTTTCTCAACCCGGTAGGCGCCTTGAATCACATCGCTGCCCTCACCCAGGGGGTGTCCCGCAGTGCTGCGATCCAGCGAAATCTGCTCCCGGTGCTGCTCAAGTGGCTCGCAGAGGGCACCGACCCGGACGGGGGGCTGCTGGCCTTTCGGAAACTCAGCGACGACCTCGGCGAGGCTTTCTGGTTTCTCCGGATGCTCCGAGACTCCTCGGGGGCTGCGCAACGGCTGATGACAGTCTTGGGCACGAGCGCTTTTGTGGGGAAGCTTTTCGGTCGGGTCCCTGAGGGCGCAGCCTGGCTGGATAACGACGAAGACCTTGAACCCCGGGAGTTAGCGTCGCTGCGCGACGAGGTAACAGCGACTCTCGAGCGCCACCAGGACAATGAGGACTTAGCCCGCAAAGCCCTGCGGGGATTCAGGCGCAGAGAGCTCCTGCGTATTGCGCTCTCGAGCATGGTGGCAGTGAGCGATATCGAGCGTGTTGGTCAGGCATTGACCGATCTCTCCCGAGCCTTCCTCGAGGGAGTTCTCGCTCTCGCGCGGGCAGATGCCGAGGGCATTGAATTCGCCATGATCGCGATGGGAAGACTGGGTGGGTCGGAATTGAGTTTTGGATCCGATTTGGACGTCGTGTACGTCTTTCGCGATATCGGCGCCGGGGATAACGCCCACGTCATCGCCGAGGGGATTGTCAAAGATGTGGCTCGATTGAGCGAGGATCTCCTGTTTCCCGTGGATCTCGACGCGGGCCTTCGCCCGGAGGGAAAGAATGGCCCCATCGTCCGAAGCTTGGATGCCTACGCTGCCTACTATGAGCGGTGGGCGCTGGGCTGGGAAGCGCAAGCTTTGTTGCGGGCTGCAGAGTATGTGGGGGATGAGTCCCTGACACGAGACTTTCTTGACATGGCGGCCCCGTATCGATATCCCGAATCGTGGGGTGAGGATAAAGCCCGCGAAATACGCCGGATTAAGGCCCGAGTCGAAGCAGAGCGTCTGCCCCAGGGAGTCGATGGTTCGCGCCACCTCAAGCTCGGTCGAGGATCACTGAGCGATGTCGAGTGGGCAGTGCAGTTGCTCCAGCTTCGCCACGGCCACACACACCCAGAGATTCGTACAGCCTCAACTCTGGGGGCTTTGGCGGTGCTGGAGGAGTGCGGTTTGCTCCAGGCTGACGATGCCGTCCAGCTTCGCGACGCGTGGTTGTTGGCCTCCCGAATCCGCACTGCCTTGGCACTCTTTGGAGAACCCACGATCGATGTGCTTCCCGGTGATCGGGCAGGGCTCGAGGGAGCGGCGCGACTGATGGGCTACCCACCCCGGAGCGCCAGCGTTCTGGAGGAGAACTACCTGAAGGTCACTCGTCGCTCACGTGCCGTCTTTGAGCGCGTGTTCTACGAAACTTCCGCTTAACAGTCTGGCGGGCCCCATCCCACGATAGGGCCCGCCAGAGTCTGATCGTCGAGTTAGACGCCGTAGTAGAGCTCGAACTCGAAGGGGTGAGGGCGCTGAGCCATGGGAAGGATTTCGTTCTCACGCTTGAACGAGACCCAGGTTTCAATCAGGTCCTCAGTGAACACGCCACCTGCGAGCAGGAATTCGTGGTCGTTCTCCAGAGCAACCAGTGCTTCTTCGAGAGAGCCCGGTACCTGAGGGATAGCTTTCGCTTCCTCGGCGGGCAACTCGTAGAGGTCCTTGTCGACTGGCTCGTGAGGCTCAATCTTGTTCTGGATTCCATCCAGACCGGCCATCATCTGCGCAGCGAACGCGAGGTACGGGTTGCTGGCTGCGTCGGGGGCGCGGAACTCAATGCGCTTAGCCTTCGGGTTCGTGCCCGTGATCGGGATACGAATTGCGGCCGAACGGTTTCCCGCCGAGTACACCAGGTTCACGGGCGCTTCGAAGCCCTTGACCAAACGGTGGTAGCTGTTCAGGCTGGGGTTGGTGAAGGCCAGAAGCGCAGGTGCGTGCTTCAGGATTCCGCCGATGTACCAGCGCGCCAGGTCGGAGAGTCCGCCATAGCCGGACTCGTCATAGAACAGCGGCTTGCCGTCATTCCACAGCGACTGGTGGGTGTGCATTCCTGAACCGTTGTCGCCAAAGAGAGGCTTGGGCATGAAGGTTGCCGTCTTGCCCCACTGCAGGGCAGTGTTCTTGACGATGTACTTGAACTTCAGGATGTCATCCGCTGCCCGCACCATGGTGTTGAAGCGGTAGTTGATTTCTGCCTGACCGGCAGTTCCCACCTCGTGGTGCGAGCGCTCCACGATGAGACCTGCAGCTTCGAGCTTGAGGCAAATGTCATCGCGGAGATCTGCGATGTGGTCCACAGGGCTGACGGGGAAGTAGCCACCCTTGTAGGGGGTCTTGTTGGCGAGGTTTCCGCCTTCTTCGCTACGACCGGTGTTCCATGCGCCTTCGATCGAGTCAACTTCGTAGAAGCTACGGTTCTGACGAACGTCGTAACGGACGTCATCGAAGATGTAGAACTCTGCCTCGGGGGCAAAAAATGCGGTGTCGGCGATGCCGGTGGAAGCCAAGTACTTTTCGGCTTTGTGGGCAACCTGACGAGGGTCACGGCTGTAAATTTCGCCATTACGAGGGTTGTAGATGTCGAAGACCATGATCAGTGTCAACTCGTCACGGAACTCGTCCACGTAGGCGGTGGTGACGTCGGGGATGAGCTGCAGGTCGGACTCGTGGATCTGCTGAAATCCGCGAATGGACGAACCATCAAAAAGCTGGCCGACAGTGAAGAACTCTTCGTCGACTGAGTGTGCGGGGATGTTGAAGTGCTGCTGCACTCCAGGCAAGTCGGTGAAACGGATGTCGAGGAACTTGACGTCCTTTTCTTTGATGTACTTGATAACTTCCGAAGAGTTCTTAAACATGCTCTTCACTCCTGTTTTTCGTGGGATTGAGTGTGGCTGGGGTTCCAACCTGTGCTCACACTAAACTTCCGCAATTTCTCGCCGATATCCGCAATGTTTCCAGGGTGTTACATCCACCCGAGACTTACACTGGGGTCATGACGGATAGCGACTATTGGCCGGGGAAAAAGTTTGGTCTTCCCCAAGATGGGCCGAGGTCCACTCCCACCTACCTCCGGCGGGTTCTCGGTCTTGGCATCGACTGGGCTATCGCCGTGGGGATATCGGTTGCCTTTTTTGACTACAACGGTCTGTGGACCTTGGGCGTCTTTGTCGTGCTTCAGATGGTGGGAGGACTGCTTCTGGCGGGTTCACCGGGGCATCTGATCACGGGGATGCGTATTGCCCCCGTTCGCGGTGGGGCGCTCGGAATGCTGGCACCCCTGGTGCGGCCATTGATGGTGGCGCTCGTCATCCCTGCTGTCATGGTCGATGAAGACCAGCGGGGAGTCCACGACCGTCTGGTCGGAACGATTTTGGTGCGGCGCTAGCGAGGTTTGGGCGCGCGGGCTTTCGTGGGGTCCATACCCTTGGGGATGGCCATGGCGGGACCGCTCTTGAGCGAGTTGAGCCGGTGGGACACCGCGAGCACTTCGCCTTTTCGCAGAGAGTTCTTGAAGGACTTGAGCGTCTTGTTGAGCTTGTGCAGGGGAGTGGAGTCGGAGTCTGGTCCCACATAGACAAAGTGGACAGGAATCTCGGGCACAGCACGCAACACGGCGCGACGCTCGTCTTCCAGCATCTTTCTGGTCTTGGTTTTGGAACCCTCGGCGATTAACACGACTCCCGGCTTGCCCACCGCGCGATAGACCGCCTCCTGGGTTCTGGGGTTCACCGCTACCGGAAATTCGCTGGCCTGCCATGCGCGGCGCAGCGCGCTGCGCAGGACTGCACCAACAGCTCCCGGTTGGCCTGAGATCTGCTGATATGCGGTGCGCTCAGCCCTTTGACCCAAGACCACCAGTGTGAGCAATACCGAGAGCAAGATACCCGTGGTGATGTAGAGAATGAGGGTCAAAATGCTGCCGCCGGAGATGAGCATGGCTGCGACCACGCCCGCCACAATCGGCAGGACAAGGGTCAAGATGAGCAGCGGAACAAGAGCCTTGTCGGTTTCGCGGGTCAGATTGAAAATCTGCCACAGCTGCTTGATGCGACCTGGCTCCTTCGCGGAGGAGTCTTTCTTTGCCATAGCTGTCGTCTCCTTGGGTGGGGAATGGAGTGCTAGATACCGAGGTCCGCGTCAAAATCGCCCGCTTCGAGGCGATCTTTGACCATGGTGAGGAACCGGGCGGCGTCTGCACCATCAACAATGCGGTGGTCATAGGACAGCGCAAGGAACACGGTCTGACGGATGGCAATCGAATCGTCACCATTGTGGGTCACCACGACGGGCTTCTTCTGCACGATTCCGGTGCCGAGGATTGCCACCTGAGGCAAGAACACGACGGGAGTGTCAAACAGCGCACCCCTCGAGCCGGTGTTGGTGACCGTGAAGGTCCCCCCCGCGAGCTCGTCAGGGCTCAGTTGGTTGGTGCGGGTCCGCTCAGCGAGGTCCGCAATGTCCTTGGCGATGCCGGCAATGTTCTTCTCACCCGAGTTCTTCAGCACAGGCGTGAGCAGCCCACGCTCGGTGTCCACTGCGATAGAAATATTCTCCGTTGCCGGATAGATGATGCTCTCACCATCCACCACAGCGTTCACGATCGGGAACACTCGGAGCGCCTCGGCTGCGGCCTTCACGAAAAATGGCAGGAAGCTCAGCTTCACGCCCGTTGCCTGGTGGAACTGTTCCTTCACCGCGTTTCGAAGCTCAGCAACCTCGGTCACGTCGACCTCGACCACACTGGTCAGTTGTGCTGTCTGCTGCATGGAGGCAACAGCGCGCTCCGCAATCACCTTGCGCAGACGGCTCATCGGCACAGTCGTGCCACGCAGAGCGGAAGCTTCCACAACGGTGGGGGCTGCTGCCGGAGCTGGAGCACTACCGCCGCTGGCCTTGGCGAGGACGTCTTCCTTGCGGATCCGTCCCCCCACGCCGCTTCCTGACACCGTGTTCAAGTCGACACCGTGGTCATTGGCGAGCTTACGAACGATGGGAGTGACGTAGGGCATTGAGCGTGAGCCACTGGGGATGGGCTGAGGCAGTGGTGAGGCAGCAGGCGCTGGGGGCGCCGCTGCGGGAGCAGCTGGAGCTGCAGCAGGTGCAGCGACGGGAGGTGCGACAACCGGGGGTGCCGCAACGGGTGGTGCTGCAACAGGAGGTGCAGCAACCGGTGGAGTCACAGGGGGAGCGGCGGCCACGGGAGGTGCTTCCACGGGTGCCGCGGCAGGCTCGGGCGCGGGAGGCGCAACTACAGGCTCAACAGGAGCCGAGGCGGGAGCTTCCGCTGCGGGTGCAGCAGGCGCTGGGGCAGCACCGCTACCGTCACCAATCCTGACCAGTACCGCGCCAACCTCGACGGTCTCATCCTCAGCAACAAGAATCTCTTCGATCACGCCTGCGATCGGGGAGGGAATCTCGGTGTCGACCTTGTCTGTCGAAATCTCGACTAAGGGCTCATCGACAGCGACGCTGTCACCGACATTCTTTAGCCACCGCGTCACAGTTCCTTCGGTGACGCTTTCTCCCAGTGCGGGAAGGGTTACTTCTTGACTCATTGTTGTGGTTCTCCTTGTGAGAGGGGTAGTGGGTGACTACATCGCGTGCAGGGGTTTCCCTGCGATGGCCATGAACGCTTCACCGAGCGCTTCGTTCTGAGTGGGGTGGGCGTGGAGCAGGGGTGCAACATCCTCGGGGTAGGCATCCCAATTGACGGCGACTTGCGCTTCACCAATCAGCTCACCCACGCGGGCTCCGATCATGTGAACACCGAGAATGGGACCATCGACCTGTCGAATGACTTTGATAGAACCGGCGGTCTCCAAAATGTGGCTCTTACCATTCCCCGCGAGGTTGTAGTCATACACGGCGACGCCTGCCTCACCGAACTCCGCTTTCGCATCCTGCTCGGAGTACCCGACAGAGGCGACCTCAGGCTCGGAGTAGGTGACCTTGGGGATGTTGCGGTCTGAGACGACCATGGGGTTGAGTCCGGCGAGCTCTTCCGCGACGAAGATGCCGTGCTGAAAACCGCGGTGCGCGAGCTGAATTCCCGGCACAATGTCGCCCACGGCGAAGACACCGGGAATGTTCGTGCGAAGGCGCTCGTCGGTGAGGACAAACCCGCGGTCCATGGTGACTCCGACATCCTCAAAGCCCATGCCGTCGGTCTTGGGGCCCCGCCCCACGGCGACCAAGAGCAAATCGGCGGTTTCGGTTGTTCCATCCTCCAACGTCACGGTGACACTGGTCTCATCCTGCGTGGCGGACTGGAATCTCACACCGGTGTGGAAATTGATTCCGCGCTTGCGGTAGGCGCGCTCAAACTGCTTCGAGATGGATTCATCCTCTGCGGGAACCAGACGGGGCAACCCCTCGATGATGGTGACCTCGCTACCAAATGACCGCCACACGCTGGCAAATTCAACCCCGATAACTCCGCCGCCCAAGACGAGAACCTTGTTGGGAATCCAATCAAGTTGCAAAGCCTGCTCGGAGGTGATGATGCGTCCGCCGATGTCGAGACCGGGCAGTGACTTTGGGTAGGAGCCTGTCGCGAGGATCACGTTCTTTCCCACGACCGTGTCGTCTCCCACGGCCACCGTCGTCGGTGAGATGAGCTTTCCCGTGCCCTCAATAGTGGTGATGCCTCGGGCCTTAATGAGCCCCTGCAAGCCTTTGTGCTTCGAGGCAACGATTCCATCGCGGTACGTGTTCACTGCGGGAAGGTCAACACCCTCCAACGTTGCACGCACGCCGAACATGTCAGAGTGACGGGCAGAATCTGCGACCTCAGCAGCGTGCAGAAGCGCTTTAGTGGGGATACATCCCACGTGCAAGCAGGTGCCGCCGACCTTGTCTTTTTCGATGAGCCCCACCGACATACCCAGCTGGCTCGCGCGCAAAGCTGCGGCGTACCCTCCCGAGCCTGCTCCAAGGACAACAAGGTCAAAAGTGTGCTCAGCCACGCGTTACGAACTCCCTCATCATTGGTTCATATTCTTCTCAGCACCGTGACACAGCCACGACTCCAACAGCGCTTAAGCCTACTACCAGTTCTTGGCCTGGTCGCAGGCTGGGTTAGGACGTCAGAACCGACAGGATTGTGCGGGTGAGAGCGCCCGATGCACCCTTGGGGGTGAAGCCAAAAGCGCTCGAAGAATTGTTCGCAGGCCCCGCGATGTCGAGGTGCGCCCACGGGATACCCTCGCCCACGAACTCCCGCAGGAAGACACCGGCCAACAACATCCCGCCGAGGACTTCTCCAGGCTTTGCGTTGGCGATATCGGCAACATCGGAGCTCAGCAGAGCTCGCAGCTCACTCGGCAGCGGCATCGCCCACACCCTCTCACCTGTCGTAGCGGCAGCGCCCTCGATCTCCGTGACACCCTCTGGAGTCCCCATGAGCCCCGCATAGCGCTCTCCCAGGGCAATCCTCGCGGCCCCCGTCAGGGTCGCAATGTCAATAATGAGATCCGGGTTCAGCGCGGAGGCGAGTGACAACCCATCCGCCATAACCAGCCTGCCTTCAGCGTCGGTGTTCAAAATTTCGACGGTTTTCCCACCCTTGATGGTGATGACGTCGTTGGGCCGTGAGGCACTGCCGCTGGGCATATTCTCTGCCAGGCACAGGTAGGCGGTAATGGCAATGGATCCTCCCAGCGCGCTTGCCGCCAGGGTCGACGCGGCCATGACGGCCGCGCCCGTCATGTCGTATTTCATGCCCACCATCGCATTGGGCGCCTTGAGGGAGAGTCCTCCCGAATCGAACGTGATGCCCTTGCCCACGAGCGCAACATGCCGAGTGGGCTGTGCGGGTTGGTATCGCAAAATCATGAGGCGAGGAGGGTTGAGAGAACCCTGGCCCACAGCACTAATCCCACCAAGTCCCTCAGCCGCAACCCGCTTCTCGTCATAGACCTCAATCTCGATCGAGCTGCCCTGCGCCATCTGGGTGACCTGCTCGACAAAACTGGCGGGGTTGAGGAAGTTAGGAGGCATCGTCACGAGGTCTCTCACTCGCCACACTGCTTCGGCAGCGACCACGGCGTGGTGGACCTGTGCGTCCTCGAGATGACCGAGGAATGCAATCTCGGGCGGAGCTTGAGTTGCAGGCTTGCCGGGCTTCGTGGTGCGGTGAGTTCCCAGCAGAGTGCCCTCCACGACTGCTTTGAGGTCGTCTCCTGACTCCGCCAATGCAACAACAATCCGAGGTGCCTTGGAGGTCTGAAGAGCTGCAAAACCGGCAGCTTCTCGCAGGCGATCCGCCGTTACCTCCTCTGATCCGAGCCCGGTAAAGAGCACGCTGGAGACGCTCATTCCTGCGGGAGCACCCTGCCGCCAACAGGAATCAATCCCACCCTCTGCGTCCACGCTGCGGGCCAAAGCTGTCAAGGTGTCCTGCTCCGCTGCGCCGAGCCCTGGGGCGTGCACGAGTGGCCCATCATCGGTGGAGCGAAGTCCGACGACAAGGACATCCTCGGCACTGATCGCGCTGGGAGAGTCAAGAAAGTGTGGTTGTGGCAAAGTCATGGGCCCATCGTAGCCGTGGATGGAGTATCGCCTACAGCGAAGCTCCCGATGATTCCA
>ENA-OUOG01000815-OUOG01000815.1-marine-metagenome-genome-assembly--contig:-NODE-815-length-39008-cov-4.417148_pt1 | contig 39008 bp, 34 predicted proteins | sample MGYA00248635_ERZ508505 | MGnify/ENA primary metagenome ERZ508505 (study PRJEB26176, sample SAMN06267871) | marine metagenome | isolation source: Saanich Inlet, British Columbia, Canada | place: Pacific... | reverse complement strand
TATCTATGTGAAAATTGCCGGTTGTCACGAAAAATTGGGGAACGACCAATTGGCACTTCAATTTTATAAAAAAGGGATCAATGAAGATCCCACAAACGAAAAAGCATGGACTGGAATTGTTGATTTCTATATCCAACGTCAGGACCCAAATAAAGCCAACTATTATTGTCGAAAGGCACTGCAAATCAACGAAAACTATGTGTCGTATTGGAAAAGAAGCGCGCTGCTAAACAAAGAGTTGAAACAATATGCCGAAGCCGAAATAGCGTTCAAAAACACCATCGAATTGGGAAATTATGAATTGACTATTTGGACAGCATGGTTAGACACCCTGATCTTTTTGAATGAATGGGAAAAACTAACCATTGTTGGACAGCAAGCCAAAGAGTTTTATCCAGATGAAACTTCCATCGATTTTAGGTTGGCAGGTGCCGCCTTCCAGTTGGGTAAAACCATTGAAATGGATTATTTTTTACAAAATATCCGCTTACAAAAAAGTAGCTTGTCAAAAGAATTATACCAGCTTTTTCCTCAAATGGCAGAGTTGATTTAGACAGTTCACCCTCAACAGATGAAGGAAAAATACATTCAGCTATATTTAAAAGGATTACTCATGGGAGCTGCTGATATTGTTCCAGGTGTCTCCGGTGGGACCATGGCTTTGATTACAGGAATCTACGAAGAATTGATCCGCAGTATTGATGGAATCAGCTTCAAAAAGTTGGGTCTCATAAAAAAAGAGGGGTTTCAATCCTTTTGGCAAGCCATCAATGGTAGCTTTTTATTGCCGCTTTTTCTTGGTGTCGCCAGCGGAATTCTCTTCTTATCATCGGGCATTACCTATTTGATAGCGTACTACCCTATTCTTCTTTGGTCTTTTTTCTTTGGACTCATCGTTGCTAGTATTTTTATTCTCATCAAACAATTGGGTAAAAGAAATGCTTTACATTATCTGCTGTTACTTCTTGGTATTCTTATCGCTTTTGGAATAACACGTCTTTCTCCTTCTGGAGAATCCACCAATCTACTCTATCTTTTTTTTAGCAGTACAATCGCTATTGTTGCCATGATTCTTCCTGGTATTTCAGGAGCATTCCTCTTTATTCTTTTGGGGGTCTATGAAGAAGTTTTGCAAACCGTCAAGGGTGCGATTTCAGTTTTGTTTGATTTTGATTGGCAAAGTTTCCAAACCATTTACACCAAAGTTGTGGTCATTGGATTGGGAATTATTACTGGCCTTAAACTATTCTCACGAATTCTGAACTGGCTTTTTGCCCATAAAAAACAAGAAACACTCTGCCTTTTAATTGGATTTATGCTGGGGGCTTTGCCTAAAATATGGCCTTGGAAAACTGTAGAAATGAACAATGGGAAAGAAGTTTTTAGCAATGTATCTCCCACCGATTATGCAGGAGAAACGCATCTATTGCCTGCCGTTATCATAATGGGTTTTGGGGCTATATTCCTTATCTTGATGGAGCGTTTTGCACAAAATAACAAATGATACCTACGCAACGAACTTGGCGGGATGCCTTTTTATTGGTTTTAAAAGGAATGGCAATGGGAACAGCCAACAAAATTCCAGGGGTGTCGGGTGGAATCATAGCCCTTGCTGCTGGATTTTATGAGGAATTGATCTACTCCTTTTCCCGTCTTGACGTCAAGGCACTTAAGCTTTTGTTTTCTGAGGGATTTTCAGCCTTTTATAAACGCATCAATGGACATTTTTTGCTACTGCTGTTTGGGGGAGTTGCCTTAAGCTTTTTTAGCGTTTCTCTAGTTCTTGATTTTTTTATTACCAATTACCCCAAACTGGTCTTAGGTAGCTTCTTTGGAATGATCGTTGCATCTGTGTTTTACATCTGGAACGACTTGCCTCAGTACAGCTATAGAGAATACCTAAGCAATTGCGTTGGAGTGCTTTTGGGACTGGCTTTATTATGGGCGAACCCCGGAGTTGAAAACGATCACTGGCTCTTTGTCTTCTTTTGTGGAATGGTGAGTATCGCAGGCATGACCCTCCCGGGTTTATCAGGTTCTCTTTTGCTCCTCATTTTGGGAAACTACACCCTCTTATTGGTCGATTCGGTCAATGCACTTTTTTATACCTTCAAGGATTTATTTGCAGGAAACGGTTGGGGCTTTGCAGATCCAGAACGAAAACGACTACTGGGAGTGCTGCTGTTTTTTACCCTTGGATCGGGTGCTGGCTTGGTGTTTTTTTCTAAAGTACTCGAAATTGTATTACGCCATTACAAAAGCATGACCATTTCAACCCTGGTTGGTTTTATCATTGGATCGCTTGGAGCCGTTTGGCCTTGGACCGATAAAACAATTCAAGTAGATGAGGGTCTTTGGAAAATGGTTACTACCCCTCACAAAAGTTTTTATTTACCAAACCTTCTTGATGTGGCTACACTAAACGTAGTATTTTTCATACTTTTGGGCGCAGGGATTGTCATTGTTTTAGAATACTATGGAAAACAACAAGCTGCATAAATTTGGATTAATAGGGAAGGATATTGACTATTCCTTTTCCCGAAATTATTTTGCCGAAAAATTCAAACGCGAAAATCACCTGAATCACCAATACGATAATTATGATTGTGCAACGCTAACTGAAGTATTCGCCACTATAGAACGCAATGATCTGGCGGGATTGAACGTAACCATTCCCTATAAAGAAAAAGTATTGGAAGCCATGGATTCTCTTTCTCCTCAAGCCAAAGAAATTGGTGCCGTGAATACTATTCTATTCCGTGAGAATGGTTATCGCGAAGGACACAATACCGATGCCTATGGCTTCGAAAGAGCCCTCTTTGACCATTGGACACCCAACACCCAAAAAGCGTTGATTTTGGGAACTGGAGGCGCCTCAAAAGCAGTGAGGTATGTTTTGGAAAAGCAAAACATTCAAGCACAATATGTCTCCCGTACAGCAGGAGAAAATATACTGCGCTATGATCAATTAACCCCAACTGTACTTCAGGCACATCTACTCCTCATTAATTGTACTCCCCTAGGCACTTTCCCTAAGACAGAAGAAGCACCTGAGATTGACTACAGTCAACTGACTGAAAACCATTTTCTCTTTGATTTGATCTATAATCCCGCTGAAACAAAGTTCATGGAATTAGGGAAAAAGCATGGAGCAAAAGCAGCCAATGGCTCCCAAATGTTGATCCACCAAGCCGAGCAGGCATGGGAACTGTGGAACGCACGTTAAGCATTGGATTATTTTTTGTAATTTTAAGCTACACAAAAACCACTTTGTAATGCAAATGGAACCTACAATGTCACCTGAGGAAAACTTGAATTCCACCGAGAACCAAGGTGAAGAAAAAACACCATCCGTGGAAGAAAATATTTCACCCCCCGAAAAGGAGGAAGAGGTAAAACCTGAGGAAGTAGAGGTAAAAGCTTCTCAAACTTCCCAAGAGGAAGAAGAGAAGGTTGAAACAAAAGTTGAAGCAGCATTTACCATAAATCTTGATGAATTGGCTCTTGAGGAATATCCTGCTGTCATGAATAAAATCCTTAAAAGCGACCAGTGGATGAAACTGGGAACCCAGGTTCGAGAGATACAGGCCTCCTTCGAAAAGAAATTCCAAAAAGAAGTCCAAGAAAAAAAGGAAACATTTATTGCGGAAGGGGGAAATGAAATAGATTTTTATTTTGCTCCTGAATACAAGAAAAACTTCAGCTTCGCCTTACGAGAATACAAGAATAAAAAAGGACAACACTTTAAAGAAATTGAGGCCAACCAAAAGGCCAACCTCAGTCGAAAAAAAGAAATTATTGAGGAAATCAAGCAATTGATTGACCAGAGTGAACACAATTCAACTTCCTATAAACAATTCAAAAACCTACAAGAAGCTTTTCATGCCACTGGACAGGTACCCAGAGCAGAAAGCAACAATATCTGGCAGACCTACAAATTCCATGTAGAACGATTTTATGATTTCCTACATTTAAATCGTGATCTGCGGGAAGCAGATTTTAAACACAACTATACCGAAAAATTAAAAATCATTGAGCGTGCAGAAGAATTGGCAAAACAAACCGATGTCATTGCCTCTATGCGAGAGCTCAACAATTTACACCGCTTGTGGAAGAATGATCTAGGGCCAGTTGCACACGAACACAGGGAAGATTTATGGAATCGCTTTCAAGCAGCGACCAAGGCCATTCATCATCTAAAAAACGAGTACAATAAAAACATTGACAGCATACAAGAAGATAATCTGGCGGTCAAAAATGGGGTATTGAATGAAATTAAAGAACTACTCGAAAACAAGCCCGAAAATCACAATGCATGGCAAAATGCCATCAAAAAAGTAAATACTCTTAAAGAAAAATTCCATGCTGTTGGTCGTGTTCCCAAGAATGAAAACAAACGTTTGTGGAATAGTTTCCGTGAGTTGAGTCGACAATTCAACCAAGAGAAAAACCACTTTTATAAGCAGCAAAAAACAGAAGAAAAAGCATTTGTCGATGCCAAACGCGCTTTGATCGACGAAGTAAAGGCAATTTTAGATGATCCCAATTACCGCGATCATATCAACCGAATGAAAGCCATACAAAACGACTGGAAAAAAACAGGACGAATTTCGCGTAGACTCTCCAACAAATTATGGGAAGAGTTTAAAGCCTTAACCAATTTATACTTTGATCGAATCAAAAACAAGGTAGAAGCCCTAAGCGCTGAAGACCAAGCTAAATTAGCTTCTCAAACAAACTTTGTCGAACAAGTACTTAAAACGGAGGCACCCACCACACCCAAAAAACTTGAAACCTTTATCAACGAACAGGTAGAACAATGGCGGGGACTGAATCCAGAAGCTTCCTCTCCAGCGCAACGGAAATTAATGCAACATTTGGTAGGGCTTTGGGATGCAAGCTCCCTTTCTGCAAAAGAAAAAGCCAGCCAAAAATTTACTACCCAACTCAGTCTCATTAAAAACGATGCAGAGGCGCTCAATAAAGAACATGCTTCACAGAAAAAGAAAATTGATGAGATTGCAACAGAATTAATACAATTGCAAAATAACCTTCAGTTTTTTAGTAACAGCAGTAGCGACAATCCAGTTGTGGTTGAAGTGAACAACAAAATTGAGTTACTCTCCAATCAAAAAGAAGCCTTGAGTGAAAAAGCCAATGCCATCAAATCCTTTATTCGCTCGTTAAAAAAACAAGAAGAAGCAGATGCAGTAGAGGATGCAGAGGAAAATGAGGAGGAATAATTTCAAACGCGAATGAGCTTAATTTTTTAATTAATCATTATTACGGGAGAATTTGGTTTCGCTAGTTATTTCCTCTTCCACTAATTTTCGTGCTAACTCAAAGCCATAGGCTTATCATTTTGTCAATTCAATTTGCTTTTTAAAACGGCACAATTCAGTAAGATTTGTCCTATATAAGTAAGTGTATTCACGGCAGTATGTTTGCCATGAATGTTGGCTTTAAAAAATAATAATTTCTTACTCGGTAAAAAACCAAGAATTTATGTTGCAATAGGAATTAGAAAGATGTTCTAAAATACAATCTCCATAAATAGCTATTTAAACATATGATTGTAAAAAACAATACCTGCTTCTATTAAGTGGACCAAACAGTATAAAACAAATAGTAACTGAACTATTTTAAACACAAGTGCTTTTGGGTTTTCTTGGTTTGAAAAACTAACCAGATCTATAAAATCTTTGCGATTCATATTGAATAAATTTAAAAGTAATTTGACATTGTATGATATTAAAATTTACCAACAGATTTGATGATAAAAATAAGCGTATTCACGGCAGTTTGTTTGCCACGAATGTTTTTCTTGATCGTTCACCAAAAATAATGCGTTTCTCCTCTGCGGTAATCGCTGTGACTTCAAAATTAATTTTTAACTCAAAGTCGGAACAATAATAATAGGTTCCACTTTTTCGGTCGTAACAGATTTCACCACCCCAATTTTTAATCAGTTTGAGATCTTCTCGTAGAGTACGCTCGCTTATGTGCATGGATTTAGCCAATTCAATTGGTGTACCCGTTTGGGCTGTTTTAATTCTTTGATGTAAGCTACTTAATCGTGTTAAATGTTTTAGGGTTAAGCTCATATTATTCTTTTTGGGATTGATCGGGGTTCATCCAATCATTACTATTGTGAAAAAGCAGGTAAATTATTAGCTAGAATATTACAACAGAAAGCTACATAAACTAACAGTTGGCTAGAAAGCCCTGCTAACAATAAAAAAAAGGGGAGATAAATTGATGCACTTCTACAGTGTGCTCAACGATCTCTTTGGGAAAGAGTTGTTTCTTCATGTTAAGATTTTTGGTCTCAACAAGATAAAAAAAAATTAATTAATGCTTTTTCGCTTCCTCCCAATAGGTATCCATTTCGGCCAAAGACATATCGTGTAAGGATTTTCCAATTTCCTTTGCTTTGGTTTCCAAATAGGTAAAACGTTTGGTGAATTTTTGGTTGGTACGTTCCAATGCGGTGTCGGGATTAATTTTCAAAAAGCGAGCGTAGTTAATCATGGAAAAAAGTACGTCGCCAAACTCTGCTTCCATGTCCTTTTGGGAGCCCTTTTTTACCTCGGCTTTGAATTCCTTCAATTCTTCCTCCACCTTTTCCCATACCTGTTCGGGTTTCTCCCAATCAAAACCAACACCTGCAACCTTGTCTTGAATGCGCTGGGCTTTTACCAAAGCGGGTAATCCCCTGGGGACACCCTCTAGCACACTTTTCTTGCCTTCTTTGAGTTTAAGGGCTTCCCAGTTGCGTTTTACATCTTCTTCATTCGCAACCTTTACATCGCCGTAAATATGTGGGTGACGGTGGATGAGTTTTTCAGCAATAGCACCAGCCACATCCCCTATGTCAAAGGCTTTTTCTTCGCTGCCCAGTTTGGCATAAAAGACGATATGGAGGAGTAAATCTCCCAATTCATTTTTGATTTCCTCGAGATTGCGGTCCAAGATGGCATCGCCCAACTCATAGGTTTCTTCAATGGTCAAATGACGTAAGGATTCAAAGGTTTGCTTTCGATCCCAAGGGCATTGCTCCCTGAGTTCATCCATTATGGTGAGTAGGCGATCGATGGCAAGCAATTGCTCCTTTCGTTTATTCATCGGAGGTTGCTTCTTCTTTGGTGGTAACTTCTTCTGTGGGATCAGCAACAAAAATATTTGGCATTTTTTCTGCTAAAATATTGTACCACTGAATGATCTTTTTGATGTCAGAAGGATAGACGCGGTCTTCGTCATAGTCTTGAAAAACATCAAAGAAATAAGCTTCCAACTCATCGGAAGGGGCTTTTGGTTTGACGGAACATTGCTTTCCTTCTTCTTTGGTATGGATCATGGTCAAAACCTCATGCAGGGGAACTTCTTTATCCAAACCGTAGATGTTGATTTCAGAAAGCAAGCTTACCTGGTTTCGAGCATTTGCATTGATGCGTTTTCCATCAACCAAAGAAGTTGCTACAACTCCTGTTCGGGTTTGGGTGTGCACTTCAAAAAGACCAGGACGGCCAGCGATGGATATTATTTTATCGAGTTGCATATTATCGTTTTTTTGATTTTAATGGAAACTTCATTTTGTAGTCTACCTCAATGTTCCCTTTTGCAATATTATTTAATTTTCCTTTGACCAAGCGCTTCTTCAATGGAGATAGTTTGTCTGTAAACAAAATACCTTCGATATGGTCGTATTCGTGCTGAATGACGCGAGCCGCCAAGCCTGTATAGGTTTCGATATATTCATTCCCCTTTTCGTCTTCATAGCGAATGATAAGTTGCTCTTTTCGCTTCACATCTTCACGCACATCCGGGATACTCAAACAGCCTTCATTGAACGCCCATTCTTCTCCTACTTCTTCTTCGACCTGGGCATTGATAAAGACTTTTTTAAAACCCTTGAGGATTGTTTGTTCTTCCAAAGAAAGCTCTTCGTCATCTGCAAAGGGACTAGCGTCAATCACAAACAAACGTAGGCTTATACCTACTTGTGGAGCAGCTAAACCAACACCATTAGCGGCATACATGGTTTCCCACATATTTTCTATTAGTGCATCAAGACCTTCATAATCTGCTGGAATAGCAGCCGCTTTTTTCTTTAAGACTGGAGTCCCATAAGCAACAATTGGTAGTATCATTTTTTATTCTTTGAATGCAAAGATGCATCTAAATAGGATTGTAACAAAAGGGTTGCAGAAATCTTATCGAGCAAACCCTTATTTTTTCGTTTTTCTTTTTTTAGTCCACCGTCCAACATTGACTGAAAAGCCATTTTGGAAGTAAAGCGTTCGTCATAGCGTTCGATGGATAAACTAGGAATCGCTTGGGATAATTTTTGAATGAAGCGGTGAATCTCGGGTTCAACTTGTGAAGGAGAATTATCCATTTGCTTGGGCAGTCCAATCACACACTCATCTACCTTGTTTTCTGTGCAATAGTTTTTAAGAAATGGAATCACCTCGGGGGTGGCCAAAGTTGTTAGTCCGGAAGCGATGATTTGCATAGGATCTGTGGCCGCTATACCGGTGCGTTTTTCTCCAAAATCCAGTGCGATGATTATTCCCATGCACAAATATACACCAAGAGTAGTTGTTCCCTCAAAAAGGTAGCGAAAAAATGAATGAGAAGCCTTAAATTTGTGCTTCAAAAATTGATCAGCATGAGAGAAATCATCGAAGCAGCTTGGGAAGATCGTTCCAAACTTGAAGAAAAAATCACACAAGACAGCATCCGTGCCGTTATTGACCAATTGGATTTGGGACAATTACGCGTTGCCGAACCAACGCCAAATGGCTGGCAGGTTAACGAATGGGTGAAAAAAGCCGTCGTTTTGTATTTCCCAATTCAAAAAATGGAAACCCTACACGCTGGACCAATGGAATTTCACGATAAAATGCCCTTGAAGAAAGATTATGCCGCCAAAGGAATACGTGTTGTTCCACATGCAGTAGCACGTCAAGGAGCCTATATCTCTTCGGGAGTGATCTTGATGCCAAGTTATGTAAATATCGGTGCCTATGTTGATGAAGGAACCATGGTAGACACCTGGGCAACAGTAGGAAGTTGTGCCCAAATAGGAAAGAACGTTCACCTGAGTGGTGGTGTTGGTATTGGAGGTGTATTAGAGCCTTTACAGGCTGCACCAGTGATTATAGAAGACAATACTTTTGTCGGTTCACGTTGTATAGTGGTCGAAGGGGTTCATGTAGAAACCGAGGCTGTCCTTGGGGCAAATGTTGTGCTTACTGCCTCGACAAAAATCATAGATGTAACGGGAGATACTCCAATCGAATACAAGGGACGTGTTCCCGCGCGATCTGTGGTTATTCCGGGAAGTTACACCAAATCTTTCCCTTCTGGAGATTACCAAGTGCCTTGTGCCTTGATCATCGGTCAGCGCAAGGAGAGTACAAACAAAAAAACTTCGCTAAACGACGCCTTGCGTGAACACAGTGTAGCAGTATAAATTAGGTATATGGATTTCACTCCTGAAATCGTTCATAACGCTTTAAGCACCTTGCAAGCGCAGGGCTGTATCCTCTATCCGACAGACACCATTTGGGGTATTGGATGTGATGCCCGTTCAGATAAAGGAGTGGCTAAGCTATATGCCTTAAAACAACGCCAAGATTCCAAGGCCTTGATTTGTTTGGTCGCTGATTTGGTCATGTTGGAAAAATACGTTGGCCCAATTGATCCAATCCTTCTCCCTTATTTGAATGAAAAACGTCCAACAACCATCATTTACCCAAAGGTGGAAGGCATAAGTGATCAACTAAAAGCTGCTGACGGAAGTGTGGGCATACGCATTGCAAAAGATACTTTTTGCCAAACCCTTATTCGAGCCTTAGGGGCTCCATTGGTCTCAACTTCAGCCAATACAAGTGGTGCTGAGAGTCCGACAGAGTTTACTTTAATAGGGGCAGAAATCAAGAAAGGCGTAGACGCCATTGTTCCGCTAAGACAAGAAGAAAAACGCAGCCTAGCCTCGCGAATTATTCGTTTACAGGCCAATGGAAAAATAGAAATTTTACGACCCTAATGAGCTTCAATTCGAATTTTAGTGTCCCTTTGTCCAGCGATGTCTTTCAGCAGGTAAAAGCCGCTGCAGCAGATCTATCGCTGGAAACCTATGTGGTAGGTGGGTTTGTTCGAGATCACTTATTGGGAAGAAAAAAAGAAAAGACAGACATAGATTTTGTCACCCTTGGCTCTGGGATTGAATTGGCCAAAGCAGTCCAAAAACGACTTCCTTCTTCCACAAAGATCAGCATTTTTAAAACCTATGGAACTGCCATGATCAAGTTCGATGAAATGGATTTAGAATTTGTAGGAGCACGCAAAGAATCCTATGCCAAAGAAAGCCGTAATCCTGTGGTGGAAAAAGGGAGTTTACAAGACGATCAAAACCGAAGAGACTTTACCATCAACGCAATGGCGGTTAGCCTGAATGAAAATAATTACGGCGAATTAATCGATCCTTTCAATGGAATGGAGGACTTGAAAAACAAGTTAATTCGTACCCCTCTTAATCCAACAATTACTTATTCGGACGACCCTTTACGCATGTTACGCGCAATCCGTTTTTCTACTCAATTGGGCTTTACCATTGAAAAAGCATCACTTGATGCCATTGCCAAAGAAAGCCATCGAATGGAGATCATTACCAAGGAACGCATCGTCGAAGAATTGCATAAGATCATGCGTACTGACCTTCCTTCTAAAGGCTTCTTATTGCTCGATCAACTTGGTTTACTTGAAGGTATATTACCCGAATTAACTGCCTTAAAAGGCATAGACGAAGTAGAAGGACAAACACATAAAGACAATTTTTACCACACCTTTGAAGTGGTCGATAATATCTGTAAAACCACCGATAATCTCTGGTTACGCTGGGCAGCTTTACTCCACGACATTGGAAAAGCTCCTACCAAAAAATTCAATAAACAAGTTGGTTGGACCTTTCATGCCCACGAATTTGTGGGAGCAAAAATGGTCTATAGCCTTTTCAAACGCTTGAAAATGCCGCTCAATGAAAAAATGAAGTATGTACAAAAGATGGTTTTTATGAGTTCGCGCCCCATTATTTTGGCACAAGATCAGGTAACCGACTCTGCCGTGAGACGATTGGTTTTCGATGCAGGCGACTTTGTGGATGACCTACTTACTCTTTGTGAGGCAGATATTACAACCAAAAATCCTAAACGATTTGAACGCTACCACAAGAATTTTAAGTTGGTGCGCGAAAAAATCATTGAGGTAGAAGAACGCGATCATGTCCGTAACTTTCAGCCACCCGTATCCGGTGATTTGATCATGGAAACATTTGGCTTAAAACCTTGTAAGGAAATTGGTCAGATCAAAGAAAAAATAAAAGAAGCTATTTTGGATGGTATCATTCCAAACGAATTTGACGCTGCCTATGCTTTGATGCAAAAAGAGGCTAAGGCATTGGGATTAACACCAAAGAAAATATGAAAACAGCTTTTCGCTTTTGGGTAGGAGTATCTTTGGTCTTGGTTTATGGCGTTATCGCTGCTGGAGCCATTGTTCGCATGACTGGAAGTGGAATGGGCTGCCCAGATTGGCCCAAGTGCTTTGGTTATCTGATTCCTCCTACCGAACGCGCCCAATTGGATTGGTACCCAAACCACAGCTATAACAAAGGAGAAGTCATTATTATTGACGAAGAACTTCGCATTGCCCTAGCTGATTTCACCTCAACTAACTCTTTTACTGAACAAAATTGGGGGGCTTATACTAAACATGATTATGCCCTTTTTAATCCACTGCATACTTGGATCGAATTCATCAATCGTCTTTTGGGGGCTTTGGGTGGATTGGCGACTTTGGTCGTCGGTATAATGTCTTTTTGGCAATGGAAGAAAACCAAACTAATCCCCGTGATTTCCTGGGTCATTATCTTTGGAATGGGCTTCCAGGCTTGGTTGGGAAAAACCGTGGTAGATTCCAACTTACAGCCATTTAAAATAACCATCCACATGATCATGGCTTTGGTCATTGTTGCCCTTCTCCTCTATCTTTATTTCATCAGTAGAAAAGAAAAAAGCTCAGGAACAAAGGAGGGACTTTTAAAAATTATCGCTCTCATTGCATTGCTCTTGACACTTGTTCAAATTGGAATGGGAACACAAGTCCGCCAGTTTGTCGATACACAAATTGACCTTCTGGGAGAAAATGCAAAAGATACTTGGCTCGACCCTGCGCCTTTGCTCTTTTATGTTCACCGCAGTTTTTCATTGTTGGTGACTGGGTTAAATCTCTTTTTATTTGTTCGACTTCGAAAAACAAGTCTTGTCACGCAAATGCCACAATGGATTTTAGGACTGATTGGTGCAGAAATATTTACTGGAATACTCATGTATTATTTTGATTTTCCTTTCAGTTCTCAACCGCTTCACTTACTTTTGGCCTCCCTACTTTTTGGTGCTCAAAGTTATCTCGTCTTACAACTCTATCAACCCACACAAAAAAACGCCTTATGATTTATCGGTTTCGCATCATTTTAGACACCAAAGAAGATATATTCCGCGATCTTGAAATTGAACCCAGCGCAAGTTTGGAAGACTTTCACTATGCCATTGCGCAATCCTTTGGATTCGGTGGACAAGAAATGGCTTCTTTCTACACCACGAACGAAAATTGGGAACAAGGAGAAGAATTGCCCTTATTGGATATGGGCGAAGGAACAACTCCCATGGCAGCAAAAAGCTTGGATGAATACTTTAATGAAGCAAACCACCATTTGATTTATGTTTACGATTTCTTATCCATGTGGACCTTTTTTGTTGAATTGATGGAGATTGGAGAAAAAGATCCTGTAGCACTCTACCCAAACCTAATTTTTGGTCAAGGAGATGTTCCAGAAGAAGTACCCGACACCGACTTTGATGCTGAGGAAGAAATAAACAGCCTTGAGGAGGAAGACGATGACCTTGAAGATGGGATCATTGACTATGACGATGCTGACTTTTATTAGGAGGACTGTATCAACTTAGTCATATTGAGGTTTTCATAATGGCGACGTACGTAGTTCAGTGAAGCTTCCATTACATCACCCATACTTTTCGTGTTTTTAAAAGCTTCGTCCTTGGTGAACTTAAATATCTCAGCACTTAAATTCTTAAGATAACTGGGTTGTGTCAACATATCCAGCTTCATGATGGTGACCAAATTATCCAAGCGTGTGCCCGAGCTAATGACTCTTTTCGCCACTATAGAGCGTTCTTCTATCTTGTATTGATTGACCGAACCAAGGGTTAATTTATCTTTGACAATAGAAACCATGGGAAAGTTTTCTTTGAAAAACTGAGGTCGATAAACCTTAAGTTTACCCTCGTAGGATTGTTGATCAAAGTCAATTGCACGAATTTTATAAATCACTTGATCAAAATCATGGGTGGGAATAATGACGTAATTATATGCCCGCATATCTCCCAATAAACGAATCATGCATCTTTCATTGAACTTGACATATTCTTTGGCAATTTGTGCTTGCTGAGCGGGAGTACAATCGGCCAGAAAATCTTCAATAAATACGTCTCCAGGAATACCAGCAATATGTTCCTCGATTAGGGTTGTGTCATTGACCAAAAAATTGAGATTATGCGGAGACAACATATGTTCAAACTCTAATCCATACACCCGAGAAGCATCTGTTCGCTTGACATAGAAATAGGTGAAATTATCGTTGAGAATGTTCCGAATCTTTATCCGAAAAGGCTTTGAATTTCCAAAGGTACAGTAGTCAATCGCATCTACATTGAGGTAGGAAACAGAAGATTCATTCCCGTCAGAATGGAGCAATGCATAGATTTTCTTAAGGTTGAAATCTATATCCACTCGCTCGCTATCGGAATAATAGACCCGCACCCAAAGGGTGTCTTCATCGTTCTCATCGTAGACAACGATAGAACCAGAAAAGCGCAATAAATCTTCATAAAAAATGGGGGTAAATACCCAACGATTGTACTGCTTCAAATAGGTCGTCAATTCTGGCCTAATTGGATAAAATGGTTTTTTTTGTGAAATCAGCTTTTCTTCCATAACACTGCTTTTCTCAAAGGTAGGGTCTTTTTTAAGATCTTGTCAAGAATTCCCAAAGAACCCCTTAAAATGATGGAATAATGGTTAATTTTAAGGTCCGATTAAAAAACTATGCCGTTTCAATTAGAATCAGAATTCTCTCCCACTGGAGACCAACCTCAAGCCATCAAAGAATTGTGCGAGGGCTTTTTGGGAAAAGAAAAACATATGACATTACAGGGCGTAACAGGGTCGGGAAAAACCTTTACTGTAGCCAATGTTGTGCAAAATTTGCAACGCCCCACTTTGGTCCTTGCCCACAACAAGACTTTAGCAGCACAATTGTATTCAGAATTCAAACAATTTTTCCCTAATAATGCTGTTGAGTACTTTGTTTCCTATTATGACTACTACCAACCCGAAGCCTATATTCCCGTTTCTGGTACCTATATTGAAAAAGATTTATCCATTAATGAAGAAATTGAAAAACTACGGCTAAGTACTACCTCCTCCCTCCTCTCTGGGAGAAGAGACGTGTTGGTTGTGGCTTCTGTTTCTTGTTTGTATGGAATTGGGAATCCTGCAGAATTTCAAAAAAACGTCATCACCATAGAAAAGGATCAGCTCATTTCCCGTACAAAACTATTGCACCGTCTGGTACAAAGTCTCTATGCGCGAACTACAGCAGAATTCACCCATGGAAACTTTCGCGTAAAAGGCGATGTTGTCGATATCTATCCTAGTTATGCTGATACCGCTTTTCGTGTACATTTTTTTGGAGATGAAATTGAAGAAATAGAGGCCTTTGATCCCATTACCAATGTACCCATTGAAAAATATGAGCAACTCAATATCTATCCTGCCAATATGTTTGTGACCTCTCCGGATATTCTTCAAAATGCCATATATCAAATTCAAGAGGACATGGTTAAGCAGGTCGATTTTTTTAGAGAAGTAGGTAAACCCTTGGAAGCAAAACGTTTGGAAGAACGCACCAATTTTGACTTGGAAATGATACGCGAATTGGGCTATTGCTCGGGCATTGAAAACTATTCGCGCTACCTTGACGGAAGAGCACCCGGTACACGGCCCTTTTGTTTACTCGACTATTTCCCCGATGATTATTTAACAGTAATTGACGAAAGTCACGTGACCATTTCTCAAGTACATGCCATGTATGGTGGAGACCGAAGTCGTAAAGAAAATTTAGTGGAATACGGTTTTCGCTTGCCCGCAGCCATGGACAACCGTCCCCTAAAATTTGAGGAATTTGAAAGCATGCAAAACCAAACCTTGTATGTCAGTGCAACTCCAGCCGACTATGAATTAGAAAAATCGGAAGGTATCTATGTCGAGCAAATCATTCGCCCAACTGGACTATTGGATCCAGTCATTGAAGTTCGACCAAGCGAAAATCAAATTGACGATTTAATAGAAGAAATTCAAGTCCGCGTTGAAAAAGATGAACGTACATTGGTTACCACTCTTACCAAACGGATGGCCGAGGAATTGACCAAATATATGTCTCGCATGCAAATTCGCTGTCGTTATATCCACAGTGATGTGGATACCCTTGAGCGAGTAGAGATCATGCAAGATTTACGCAAAGGGATTTTCGACGTACTCATTGGGGTAAACCTTTTGCGTGAAGGACTGGACTTACCCGAAGTGTCTTTGGTCGCTATCTTGGATGCCGATAAGGAAGGTTTCTTACGTTCAGCCCGTTCGCTGACGCAAACAGTGGGGAGAGCAGCCAGAAACATCAACGGGAAAGCCATTATGTATGCCGATAAAATCACCAAGTCCATGCAGGCAACCATTGATGCTACAGAGTATCGAAGAGAAAAACAAACCGCTTACAATACCCAACACAATCAGGTCCCCACTGCCTTAAATAAATCCCTAGACAATGCCTTGTCAACCAATTCAATTGCCACCTATGCGCAAGAAAAAGAGGAACGAAAAGCGGCTGAAGAAGCAACGCGATATTTGACCAAACCCCAAATTGAACAACGGGTACGCGATGTACGAAAAGCCATGGAAAAAGCCGCGAAAGAATTGGATTTTATCGAAGCAGCACGCCTACGCGATGAAATAAAAGCATTGCAGGAACAATTATAAAATTTTCCTAACGTTACACATTCATATAGTATTAATTCCCTGAATACCTAACTTTAGTACAATGAAAAAATACCTACGCCCCCTATTTTGTTTAATTGGTCTTTCTGTATTTGGACAAGAAGTCTCCTTCACTGTTTTGGATAGTCTGACACAAGAATCCATTCCATTTGCTACCATTAGCACGAATTTCAAACAAAATTCTATCACCAATGAAGAAGGTGTTTTTCGCCTTTCAAAAGACCAGGCTTTCACCCTTGAAGATTCACTCTTCATTTCTTCCATAGGTTTTAAGTCTTTTGCTGAAGCGCTGCTAAAAATAAAGGATAGTGTAATCTATCTTCCACAAAAAACCATCGAATTAAATAACGTAATCCTGTCGCAAAATAATTTATCGGCGGAAGAAATCATCAAAAGAGTGCGTCAAAATGTAGACGAAAAATATGATTTATCGCTGACAAAAAAACTATTTTTTATGCGTGAATCCTTTTATCAAGAATGGGATCAGTTGCAAATGAACCTAAAGAAATCGACCATCAAAGAATTCAATCAATCCTTTTGGGATTCGCTATTTCTCACGCTTCCCAAAAAAGATAGTTGGCATACAGAGTCCTTGGGAGAACTCAATGGTGACTGGTCACGAAAAAATCAGAAATTACACCTTATACGTGCAGTGGATTTGGCCGACACCCTAAAAGAAAAAGGCTATGATCAAATTGACAAGAAATTAACATCGATTCTAGAAAAGAGCGTCAAAGAAAAATCTTACTTCAAAATTAAATCAGGTTTGTTTTTTAGCACCAAACTAGACCGAAATGAGCTTATTGATCAGGTATTGGACAGTCTCCCAGCTGATAGCATGGGTTTAGCTAAAAGAGCACAGGAAGAAGAAAAATTAAAAGGAAATTTTCATAAATATAGACAAAGGAAACTAGGAAACTTTTTTGAAGGCTTAGTCAAGAAGAATAAATTGAACTTTAATGTTCTGGAAAAAGCCAGTTGGTATACTTTCGAAATCATGAATTTCACCTTTATTGAGGATATAGCTGTTTATCAAATCAAATTTGAGCCCAAAAGTTCAAAAGCAAAATTCAAGGGAACTCTTTATGTCGATGCAGATAATTATGCTTTAATTCAATTGAATTACGAAAATGTTAAACCATTGAAAGATTTCTCCTTACTAGGAATTTCTTTAAAAGTATACCGTAGTAAGATTCTTCTCAAGTTTGCTAAATTCAATGGAACAAACTATCAATTACAATTTTGTGAAAGAGAAGTAAACTATAGAGTAGGGGTTGAACGACCCATTAAATTTTTAGAAAAAAACAAATATGTCAAAGGGCGAAGGAAACAAAATGAATTGAATGCAGATCTCAATATTAAATTAGATCAAGGGGAGAAGTTTACTTTGATCATCTTTGAAAATACTCCTTTAAGCCAAGAGAAATTTCAGCAAATTAAACCTCAAAAGGGTTTCAAGCAAGATAAGCTCAATGCCTATGATCCTAACTACTGGAGAGACTATACTATTGTAGAACCCAATGAAGTAATCCGCTCATTTAAAGTGAATACCAATTAAAATTATTGAAAATATTTTATTAATTTTGAAAATAACCCTAATCTTATTCTCATGCGAAAATCTATTTTTCTAAGCTTTTTAGCGTTCTTTTCATTTGCAGTTTTAGCCATTTCATGCCAAAACAATAAAGCAAAAAAAGCCGTTGAAACTACCACAAAAGAAATTGTCATAACACCTGTTATTTTAGTGCATTCAGCATGGCTCGGTGGTTGGCAATGGGAAAGTGTTGTTGCAAATTTAGATGCGAAAACTTTATCCATCAGTACTCCAGACCTCGCTGGCCATGGTGGGGATTCAACCCCAGCCAATGAAATTACCATGGATAATTATGTTAATGCCCTAGTTGATTTAATTGATCAGCACAGTGAGCCTGTCGTTTTAGTTGGCCACAGTTTCAATGGAATCACCATTAGTAGAGTAGCTGAACTACGTCCAAAAAAGATAAAAAAGCTGATCTATCTCACTGCTTTCTTAGTCCCCAATGGTACTTCCTTTTTCAGTGCTGTTCAAGGGGTTCAGGGATCAAAGGCTGTGGAGAACTTTTATCTTTCTGAAGACAAATCAATCGCCTTGGTTAAAGAAAGTGAAATGCATACTGCCTTTGCTCATGATATTCCTTTAGAAAATTTCAATGCGGCCAAAGCGCATATTGTGGCGGAACCAGCTGCTCCCCTTTCCTATGCCTTGGAGGTAAGTGAAGAAAATTTTGGGAGTGTTCCTAAGTATTATATCGAATGTACAGAAGACAAGGCAATCCCAATTGATGTTCAACGCGCAATGTATTCAGGTAAAGTGAAGAAACACTATAGTTTGGCCAGTAGCCATACCCCTAATTTTTCACAACCAGAGGCCTTGGCAAAAATCATAACGGAGATTATTGCTGAATAAAAAAAGAAGCTGTCATGCTGAATTTATTTCAGCATCTCAAAATATTACTTTTCAGACAGCTTCTTCAAACAAAACAAATGATTAACCCTTATTCAATTTCAATTTTTTGGGTTGGCTGAGCAAGAGCTTCCTCTTTTTTTGGCAACTCAATAGAAAGTATCCCATTGGTGTGTTTGGCTGTAATTTTGGCCGAATCTACACTGTCTGGAATAATGAATGAACGTTTGAATGCATTGTGATAAAATTCTTTTCGTGAGAAATCGTTCTGCACAATTGAAGCACTATTTTCGTTGGTGTAAGAAACACTTAAGCTTCCATTATCAACTTCAATGTCAAAGGATTCTTTGGAATAACCGGGAACGGCAAATTCCAAAAGAAAAGCTGTTTCGCCCTCCTGTATATTTAATGCTGGAGCAGTTGAACTGGCTGCAGCTAGGGGAGAAAACTCATCAGAAGTGCTTACTAAATTATCCCATAAACTTGGGAATTTTGGTCGTTGTGTAAATCTAACTAAACTCATGATATAATTATTTAAAGGTTATGTTTTGAATAAGTCAAAACCTATACCAATACAATAAATAAGACATTATGGCAGTTAAAAACGAAAAATGAGTGACAAATTGTCTTATGCGATTGCTTCCTGCACCTTATCAGCTGCTTCTTGGAAGGCTGTTGCAGAGAGTACATTCAGTCCTGAACCATCAATCAACTCCTTGGCAATATCTGCATTGGTTCCTTGTAAACGCACGATGATAGGAACATTTATAGCGTCTCCCATGTTTTTATAGGCATCTACTATTCCTTGTGCAACACGATCGCATCGAACAATTCCACCGAAAATATTAACCAAAATAGCTTTAACCGCCGGGTCTTTGAGAATAATACGAAAAGCTATTTCAACGCGAGCAGCGTCTGCAGTTCCCCCCACATCAAGGAAGTTTGCGGGAGATCCACCTGCTTGTTTAATTAAATCCATGGTTGCCATCGCCAAACCAGCACCATTGACCATACAACCAACATTTCCGTCCAAATCAACATAGTTAAGACCAACTTCACCAGCCTCAACTTCTATAGGATTTTCTTCGCGCTTGTCGCGTAATTCTGCATAATCTTTGTGACGAAAAAGTGCATTGTCATCAAGGGTTACTTTGGCATCAACCGCAAGTATACGATTATCGGAAGTTTTCAATACTGGGTTAATTTCAAATAAAGAAGAGTCTGATTTAACATAGGCTGTATAAAGAGAGGTGATGAACTTAGTCATCTCTTTAAATGCATTGCCACTTAAACCGAGGTTAAAGGCAATTTTACGGGCTTGAAATCCTTGAATCCCAACAGCAGGATCAATTTCTTCAGTAAAAATCAAATGTGGTGTTTCTTCTGCTACAGCCTCAATATCCATTCCCCCTTCGGTCGAATACATGATCATATTTCTTCCTGTAGCGCGATTGAGCAATACAGACACATAGAATTCACTGGTTTCGGTTTCTCCTGGATAGTAAACATCCTCAGCTACCAATACCTGATGAACTGGTTTTCCTTCAGCAGGAGTTTGAGGCGTAATCAATTGCATCCCGATGATTTGACCCGCAATAGTTTTCACTTCCTCAAGGTTCTTCGCTAGCTTCACTCCTCCACCCTTACCCCGTCCTCCGGCATGGATTTGCGCTTTAATGACATGCCATGCTGTTCCCGTGGTTTCAGTCAATTGTTTTGCTGCTTCAACAGCTTCATCAGCAGTTTGTGCCACAATTCCGCGTTGTATTGCAACGCCAAAACTAGCTAACATTTCTTTTCCTTGATATTCGTGTAAATTCATCTGACTTGATTAATTAGAGTGACAAAAATAGAAAAAGAAAATCGAGTTACCTATCCCGTCTGTAGAAAGAAAATGTTTTATTTATAACATTAATTGATATTTTTAACTTATTCATAAATACCGCGCAAATATTGAAGTATAGTTATTACTTTTGGGGAAAATTAACTGAATGACAACTGCTGAGCTACATCAAATTACCAAACAATTCAATGGTCCTTTATATGTTTATGATGCTGCTATCATCAAAGCGCAATATGAACGTCTAACCAATGCGTTTCAGGGTGTAAATCGATTACGTATCCACTATGCCACCAAAGCACTGAATAATATCTCCATCCTAAAATACATTCAATCGCTTGGCGCTGGCTTAGACACAGTATCTATTCAAGAAGTTAAATTAGGCCTAAAAGCGGGTTTTGAACCCGGGAAAATTATTTTTACACCCAACGGAGTTTCTTTATCAGAAATTGAAGAAGTTGCCAAGCTTGGAGTACAAATCAATATTGATAATCTCTCCATTCTAGAACAATTTGGAAGTAAATATCCAACTGTACCCGTTTGTATTAGAATCAACCCGCATGTAATGGCTGGTGGAAATAGCAACATATCTGTTGGACACATTGATTCAAAATTCGGTATTTCCATCCATCAAATCCCCCACTTATTGCGCATTACAGAAAACACCAAAATGCGGATCAACGGCATTCATATGCATACAGGAAGTGACATTCTTGATATAGATGTTTTTTTACATGCAACGGAGATTTTATTTGAAACCGCTAAAAACTTTAAAGGGCTATCCTTCATTGATTTTGGTTCTGGATTCAAGGTGCCCTACAAGCCTGGCGATATAGAAACCAATATTGAGGAATTGGGCGAAAAACTCACCGAAAAATTCAATGCCTTCTGTGTAGACTATGGGAAAGAACTCACCTTGGCTTTTGAACCAGGGAAATTCTTGGTTAGTCAGGCAGGTTATTTCCTCACCAAAGTAAATGTCGTAAAACAAACGACTTCCACCGTTTTTGCGCAGGTAGACAGTGGATTCAATCACTTGATTCGACCCATGCTTTATGGTTCGCACCACGAAATTGAAAATATCAGTAACACAACTGGAAGAGAGCGTTTCTATTCGGTTGTAGGCTATATTTGCGAGACAGATACCTTTGGCAGTAATCGAAAAATTACAGAAATAAGTGAAGGTGATTATCTGGCCTTCCACAACGCAGGTGCCTACTGTCAAACAATGGCAAGTAATTACAATTCGCGCTATCGACCGGCTGAGTTACTTTGGCTAAATGGAGAAGCACACATTATTCGACAAGAGGAAACATTTGATGACATATTACGCAATCAAATTGAACTCGACCAAAGTGTATTTATAGCTGAAAAGATAATCGCCTAAGCGATTACGCCAGAGCCTAAGAGCTCGTCTTCATGATACCATGCAACAAATTGTCCTTCTGCAATGGCCGATTGTGGGGCATCGAATAAAACATATAAGCCGTTTTCCTCCATAAACAATTGAGCAGGTTCCAAAGGTTGACGATAACGGATTCTAGCCATAAGCTCTCGTGTTTCGCCAACTTGCATTGTCTGGTCTTCACGCACCCAATGAATATCATTTGTATTGACCACTAAACCACGACGGTACAAACCGGGATGATCTTTTCCTTGACCAGTATATATTATATTCGTATCGACATCAGTATGAATCACAAACAAGGGTTCTGCTGTACCACCCACAGCCAAGCCTTTGCGTTGCCCTTTGGTGAAAAAATGAGCCCCTTGATGTTCACCCACTAGCGTTCCATCACTGAGAGAATAAGTGCTTTTCGCACTATGGTAGGCCAGCATTTGAGTCTGATTGGAAAAGCGTGTTGGAGAATCATTATAGCCTGCATAGGATGCAGGAATTTCTACAATCTTTCCTTTTTTTGGAGCAAGCTTTTGTTGTAAAAAATCAGGCAAACGAACCTTACCAATAAAGCAGAGACCCTGAGAATCTTTCTTACCAGCGGTAATCAAATTTTGTTTTTCTGCTATAATGCGTACCCCAGGTTTTTGCAAATGTCCAATAGGGAAAAGAACCTTAGCCAATTGAGCTTGGGTCAATTGACACAAGAAATACGATTGATCCTTGTTGGTATCCGCTCCAGCAATTAGATGATAAATTTCTCCCTCTTTGGTTTGAGAAATGCGTTTTTGACAATAATGCCCAGTTGCAACATAATCAGCTCCAAGGGAAAGTGCAATCTCCATAAAAACATCAAATTTGATCTCACGGTTACACAAAACATCTGGATTTGGAGTTCGCCCACGTTTGTATTCATCAAACATATAGTCAACTATACGCTCTTTGTACTGCTCACTTAAGTCAACTGTTTGAAAAGGAATTCCTAGTTTTTCGGCAACGATCATAGCATCGTTGCTGTCTTCTAGCCATGGACACTCCGCAGAAATGGTCACGCTTTCATCGTGCCAGTTTTTCATAAAAAGACCAATTACGTTGTAGCCTTCCTCCTTTAAAAGGTAGGCGGCAACGCTAGAGTCAACCCCACCGGAAAGACCAACAACAACTGTTTTTTCCATTATACAAAGGTAGAAAATGTTTGATCAGGAAAGTGAACCTTTAACGCTTTCCCTTTAATTTTTGTTGCTTTTCAGCTTCCTCCATCGCTTTTTGCAAACGAGCTGTAAATCCACCCGCTTTTTTAGGCTTCTTTTTGTTTTCCTCAATTTGCGCAAAGATTTTATCTTCACTGATGACAAAATTCTTGATGACCAACATCAGAATAATGGTCAACACATTGGAAACAAAATAATACAAACTCAGTCCACTGGCATAGTTGTTAAAGAAAAACAACATCATTAAGGGCATCAAATACATGATTACTTTCATGTTAGGCATCCCTGGTTGTTGTGGAGCTTGTTGTTGTCCAGCGGTCATCATGGTGTAAAAGAAAATCGCAATGGAAGCTAGAATTGGAAATAAACTGATATGGTCTCCATAAAAAGGAATATTAAACGGAAGCTCATACACAGAATCGTAAGACGACAAGTCATCGGCCCATAAAAAGCTTTTCTGTCGCAGGGCAAAAGCCACTGGAAAGAAACTAAATAAAGCATAAAACACTGGCAGCTGTAACAATGCAGGCAAACAACCCGACATAGGGTTAGCTCCAGCCTTATTGTAAAGTGCCATGGTTTCTTGCTGTCTCTTCACCGCATCGTCTTTGTATTTCTTGGTGATCTCTTCGACCTCTGGCTTTAAAACCTTCATTTTAATTTGCGAAACATAGGACTTATAGGTCACAGGAGACATGGCCAAACGAACGATAATGGTCATCACAATAATCGCAATTCCAAAAGGAAGAAATGAACTCAAGAAATTAAAGAGGGGAATGAAGATGGATTTGTTGATCCAACCAAAAATACCCCATCCAAAATTGATGCTTTTCTCGATTCCAAGTTCATACTTGGCTAACATTTTATACTCTGAAGGACCAAAGTACCACTTAAATGCATGAGCCAATTCACCCGTACTTTTCAAGGGAACTATTGTACTGTACTTTTTGGTAAATTTTTGCTCTTCACCCTCTTCAGCTTCAATGCTTTTAGAGCTAATCACTACTTTGTCGAAATGCTGTGCAGGAATTAAAATTGAATTGAAAAAATGCTGCTTGTATCCCAACCATTGAACATCGGCTACCTCTTCTTCGTCATCACCGCTTATGGATAGTTCATTTACTTTCTTATCCTCATAACCATAGGTTAATTCTGTATATCTGTTCTCGTATTCGATGCTGCGTGAATTTCGTAAGGCAGTTAAATCCCACCGTAACTCTTGCGCTATATTATCGTTAATGATCTGTTGCATTCCCTGGGAGCGGATTGAAAAATCAACCATAAAATCCTCTGCTGTGAGGGAATAGCGAAAGGCAATCCACTGACTGGAATTGAGTGCCGCTTTGAGGAGTAGCACCATTGACCCATTTTCGTTGCTTAATTCAGGAACAAAATTTAAATCAGCTGTATTCAGGGTTCTTCCATCCAAAGTTGTGAAAGAAAAATTCATGTATTGATTTTCTTCAACCAAGTTCAAGGGTTGATTCAAATAATTGGTGTACCCCTTCAAATAAGCCTTGGTCATTTGACCGCCTTGGGTAGAAAATTCAAAGGAAAGTACTTCGTTTTCAAGGGACACAGAGGTATTTTCTCTCGGTTGCACCAAATTGGCAAAAGAACCATAGCTGGCCTGTAATTGCAATTGCTGAATTGAATCAGCAAGACTTGACACAGCAGGCGATGTTGTTATTTCTTTCTCTGCAACTGGCTCGTTGGTAACTTCATCTACTGGTTGCTGGTTCATGAGCATCCAGGTCATGATAATGGCAATTAAAACAAAGCCAATAAATTGATAGGGGTCAAATTTTTTCTCTTCCATGGTGGGTTTTATTTGGAACGAGAGTAGCCTTGGGCTGCCTCAACAAAATTAATAAACAGTGGGTGTGGATCAAGAACAGTGCTCTTGTATTCCGGATGATATTGCACACCCACAAACCATGGATGATTTGGATTTTCAACAACCTCAACCAAACCGGTTTCGGGATTAATTCCTGTGGCTATTAAGCCAGCGTCTTCAATGGCCTTCTTATACTCATCATTAAATTCATAACGATGACGATGGCGCTCTTCAATCATTGTCTTTCCATACACACCGTGAACCAAGGAGCCTTCTTTTAAGGTACATTTCCAAGCGCCTAAACGCATGGTTCCTCCTTTATCTATGATTGCTTTTTGATCTTCCATGATCGAAATGACCGGATCTGTACATTGCTCATCCATTTCTATAGAATTAGCATTTGGTAGCTTGAGTACATTTCTTGCATGCTCAATAACGGCCATTTGCATTCCCAAACAAATTCCCAAGAAAGGGATTTTATTTTCTCGCACATAGCGTATTGCTTCTATCTTGCCTTCTATTCCTCTTTCTCCAAATCCTGGCGCAACGATAACCCCATCCATGCCTTGAAGTTTTTCGTTTACATTGTTTGAGTCTAAATACTCCGAATGAATGGAATGAATTTCAACTTTGGTTTCATTTATGGCTCCAGCATGACTTACAGCCTCTAAAATAGATTTATAGGAATCTTGTAATTCAACATATTTCCCAACAAGACCAATTCGAATGGTATGTTTTGGGTTTTTAAACTTGTGTAAAAACGCTTTCCATCGCTCTAGATCAGCTGTTCCGGGAGCAGGCAATTGCAGTTGTTCTAAAACAACCTTATCCAAACCTTCTTCTTGCATCAACAGGGGAACATCGTAGATGGTTTGCGCGTCGATAGACTCAATGACGGCTCCTTTTTTTACGTTACAAAAAAGGGCCAATTTTTGTTTGATATCTTCATTGATGGAATGCTCTGTTCGACAAACCAATACATTGGCTTTTACTCCACTTTCCATCAAGGTCTTGACAGAGTGTTGTGTGGGTTTTGTCTTTAACTCACCTGCTGCAGACAAATAAGGAATTAATGTCAAATGGATGACCATAGCATTTTCTTCTCCTAATTCCCATATCATTTGACGAACAGATTCAATGTAGGGTAAAGACTCAATATCTCCAACGGTTCCACCGATTTCAGTAATGATAATATCATAATCACCACTTTCACCCAAAAGCATCATGCGGTGTTTAATTTCGTTGGTTATGTGCGGAATGACTTGAACTGTTTTTCCTAAAAATTCACCACGGCGTTCTTTGTCAATAACGCTTTGGTAAACACGTCCAGTGGTTACGTTGTTCGCTTGTGAGGTTCGCACGTTTAAAAAACGCTCGTAGTGACCTAAATCAAGGTCAGTTTCAGCGCCATCGTCGGTCACAAAACACTCACCGTGTTCATATGGATTTAAGGTCCCAGGATCTATGTTTAGGTAAGGATCAAATTTCTGTATGGTGACACGGTATTTTTGCGCCTGTAATAACTTTGCTAGAGAAGCTGCAATAATTCCCTTTCCTAATGAGGAACTAACGCCTCCAGTAACAAAAATATATTTGGTTTTTGACATCCGGTTTTTTATTGAAAAGTATTCCTATTTACCGGACTCAAAATTACAAAAAGTATTCGTTTATATGGGTATAAGATGCTTATTTCTTGATTTCATTGATTTGGTAATCCTCATGCTGCAAAAGATAAAAAGCAGTGTTTTGAAATCCATTTGGACTATCTTCCTCGTACAAGAATCGATTCTCAATATAATCTGTTTCGCCCAGCGAAGGAATGAAGAGGGTATTTTGATAGGCAAAACGGAGAAGTATATCCAAGGTCACATCATAGGCCCGAAAGGCTTCTTTAGAGGGATAATCACCAAAACGCCTTTGAAAGGCCTCTTTAAATTCTGCTCGCGCAATATTTTCTTTTGGATGAGATCCACTGGTATAAGTGAACTTCAGATTTCCTAAATGCTTTCGTGAAATATTTGCGTTTTCGTAGATGGGTGTTCGCATGGTTGTAAACAACTGTACATCTCGATCTTTGGATACTTGAGAGTTTAGCAGCGAGATGACATTTGCTGCTAGATTCAAATCTTGTGACTCAAAAATAACTTTATTTGGTAAAGAATCAATCAACAAAGAGTCAACTAGATCAGGGATTATAAAGCCGCCAGGCTCTTGGTATACTCGACTTGCAAATGGGTATTTATTTTGTAGTCGAGTGGCAAAGTCAGCATTGAGCGAATCGGCTATAATCATTACATTTTGTGTAGTATCGATTACCTTCTCGAGATAATTCATCATCTCTGCACGCATTTTTGCTAAGACACTAACCGATTGAAATACATTGGATCGCTTTTTAACAGCCCTAGAAGACAGGGGGGCGATCATTGGAATAGACTGTAGTTCTTCCAATTCTGCTGCTGCATCAAAATTTGCTGGAACAAGCGGTCCTATAATGGCGCTAGTTCCTTCCCATTGGTGGTTGGCTGCTTCAGATTTTATAACACCTTTATCATTTTGTGAATCGAAAACAGTTAATTTCGTTGTAATCCCCAAAGAATCTGCCTTGGCTACCGCCATTTCCATACCCATATAAAAATCCAAAGCAATGGTATGTATGTTTCGCTCCTTTAATAATTTATTGGTTTTTTCAATTGAATCAAATTCGATTGCTGCAGTTTTGAAGGGTAAAAAAGCTGCGATTTGTAAATAGGTATTGGTCAAAAGAGAATCTTCTAAACGCACTTTTTCGATCAAAAGATCGTCTTCAACTTTTAAATCTCCTGTTTTTTGAAGTGGGATTTTCAATATCATTCCTTGTTGAAGACCTGTAGTTGTTAGGCTAGGGTTCAATATAATTAAATCACTTTGGGATACACCCAACTTCTTTTCAATGCGATAAAAGCCTTCTTTGGGTTTTACTTTATAATAATTAAACTCTTCTTCCAATGCTTTAGTTTCACTTGCGAGGCGGGTTGGAATAACAATTTCTTGTCCAATTTTCAAACCCTCTACTATTTGTGGATTGAGGGCTTCAAGTTCCTGAATGGTTACACCATAGCGATAGGCTAAACGCCATTTGGTTTCTTTGGGCTGAACCAAATACTTTTCAAGTCCTTCCTTCAATGCGACTGCTTTTGGAACCTCAACAATGGGATAAACAGGGATTTTCAACTGCATCTTTTTCTTTAACCCAATTTTTCCCACCAAAGGATTGAATTCTAGAATTTGATCCACATTGATATTGTATGTCCGGGCAAGACCATAGAGCGTCTCTTTCTTTTTTACCTTGTGCGTAATAAAACGTTCAGGCGATTCTTGACCATATAGGTTGGTCATTAAAAAAACAGCCATAAAAAATAAAAATGCTCTCATATATAGCGTAATATCAACAATTATTCCCATTCAATCGTTGCGGGTGGCTTAGAGCTAATATCGTATACCACACGATTTACTCCTTTTACTTTGTTGATTATGTCGTTTGATGTTTTTTGAAGAAATTCATACGGAAGGTTAACCCAGTCTGCCGTCATACCATCGGTTGAAGTTACTGCACGTAAGGCAACACATTTTTCATAGGTTCGCTCATCACCCATTACACCAACACTATTTACAGGTAGCAAAATCGCCCCGGCTTGCCAAACAGAATCGTATAAATTAGCGTCGCGAAGGCCTTGAATAAAAATAGCATCGACCTCTTGAAGCATGGCCACTTTTTCGAGGGTAATGTCTCCCAAAATTCGAATAGCCAAGCCTGGACCAGGAAAAGGGTGACGCCCCAACAATGCTGAATCTATCCCCAAACTTTTTCCTACACGTCTAACTTCATCTTTGAACAACATGCGTAAAGGCTCAACGATTTTGAGTTTCATATAATCCGGAAGTCCACCTACATTATGATGTGATTTAATGGTTGCTGAAGGTCCATTGACAGAAATCGATTCGATAACATCTGGATAGATGGTTCCTTGGGCAAGCCAAGTCGCCCCCTCAATCGCTTTGGATTCATCATCAAAGACATCGATAAAAGCATTTCCAATGGCTTTCCGTTTTTGCTCAGGATCAGAAAGACCGGCTAACTTTGTCATAAAATGGGTAGTTGCATCAACTCCTTTTACATTGAGTCCCATATCCTTGTATTGATCCAAGACACTGGAAAATTCGTTCTTACGCAATAAACCATTGTTGACAAATATACAGGTGAGTTGGTCTCCAATTGCTTGATGCAACAGCACCGCAGCAACGGTAGAATCTACTCCTCCCGAAAGACCAAGAATCACTTTCTCATCACCAATTTGCTTGCGAAGGTTCTCAAGAGTCATGGAAACAAAAGAATCTGGCGTCCAATCTTGTTTGACTCCTGCAATATTGACCAAGAAGTTTTCCAACAACTGTTTTCCGTCTGTGGAGTGATATACTTCTGGATGAAATTGAATGGCAAAGGTTTGTTCTCCCTCAATACGATAGGCTGCATTGTGAACATCAGTAGTACTAGCCAAGCGCACTCCATTGGTCGGTAATTCCTTTATGGTATCGCTGTGACTCATCCAAACCTGACTCCCAATAGATATTCCAGAGAACAAGGATTCGTTCGATTTGATCTCAGAAAGATTAGCTCTTCCATATTCGCGGGTAGCAGAGGGACTGACCTTTCCTCCAGAAAAATGTGCTAAGTACTGCGCTCCATAACACACTGCAAGCAATGGCTTTTTCCCTCTTATCTCATTCAAGGCTGGATGAGGAGCATCTTCCCCTCTCACCGAAAAAGGGGAGCCAGACAAAATCACTGCCTTAAAAGGACTTACATCTTTTGGTGGATTATTATAGGGGTGAATTTCGCAGTAGATAAAAAGCTCGCGAACACGTCGAGCGATTAACTGAGTATATTGGGATCCAAAATCAAGGATCAGTACTTTTTCTTCCATGCACAAAAATACAATTATTCAGCACGTGAGGAAAAAGAGAAATGAAAGATTTTCAACAATTGTTAGGGAAGCTCAATCCATGAAAATTCTAACTGCAATGGATCCAAGGATTCAAATAACAAAGGCAGAATATCTTCGCCATATTCAAGGTAGAATTGAAAGAAATTATTGTGTCGCTCTTGGAGTGATTCCCTTGGAAAAATGGTTTCATGCAAATCACTTAATCGCTCAACATGATCAACCAACTTTCGTTTTTGGGCTTGCAACAAGCGCTTTTCTAGCGTATCGATCCCATTGAATTGTTTTTGTTTTTGCGCTGCTACTGTGCCTGCAAAAGAAGCGTCTGTGCTGTTTACTAGGCTTTCTAAATGTGTAAACTGTTCTTGCAACTTTTCTTTGAAGGGCTGCAGATCCAAATCAATATTACTTATTTGACGGATTTTTTTGTTGATTAAAGCAGTGCGCTTGAGAAAAAAGTCCTGTTTAGAAAGATTAAGTTTTTCTATCTTCTTTGCTTTCTTTGTTGAAACCAAAACAGCAGAATTACGCAATAAAAGAATAGGAAAAGTGACATTTTGTGCTTGGAAAAACTTTTTCAACTGCAACCAATAGGCAATTTCACCTCCACCACCAATATAACAGAGGTTGGGCAATAGCACTTCCTGATACAAGGGCCGCATTAATACATTTGGAGAAAAACGCTCTGGATATGTCTCGAGTTCTTCTAGTATAGATGCGGTAGAAAACTCGATCTTTGAATCGACCGTTTCGTATCCTTTGGGGGTTCGAACAATACGCTCGCGTATCTCATCTGTGAGGTAAAAAAGGTTTATTTCTCTTGGATTCACCTGTGGGGTATACTGATCTGAATAGTTGTTTTGCAGTGTATCTATCGTAGACTGTACTGATTTCTCACATTGACTTTCTTCTAACTCTGTACGAACATAAGGGATGAATAACTTTTTTAGATCTGGAGTGTCTGCATCTAAAATAACGAGACCTTTAGACGAAAATAATTCATGCACTAAACGCAGTGTAGCTTCAGCCAAGTTAGCCGAAGAGCGATAACTTGTCTTTATCAACGCTTTCAACAGACTTGCGGCTCTATTTGCTCCTATAGAACCTTCAAATAAATCCAACAATGGAGCAAGGTTGTCTAGGGGTAAACGACCTACAGCTCCCTTACTTTCACAACTCCATTTTATTTTTTTCTCGTTAAAATTAAAAAATGATATTTCTTCAAAATCATGGTCTTCGGTAGCCATCCAATAGATCGGCACAAAATTATGTGATGGGTATTTCTCCTTCAGTTGTTTACAAAGGTTGATGGTCGAAACAATCTTAAATACAAAATATAAGGGCCCAGTAAATAAATTTAATTGATGCCCTGTTGTGATGGTGAATGTCTTCTTGTCTTCTAGCAATCTAATATTGGCCGAGACTTCTTCGGACAGAGGTAAATTAGCATATTGGTCTTTAAGCGCTTTTACCAATGCAGTTCGAGTAGTTTCAGTATATTGATCAGCCTTTTCCTTGAGCTGTACTCCAAAAGATGCTATCGAAGGATGTCGAGCAATCATTGCCTCTAGGGCAGGATGTTGCTCTACCAAATCACATATTAAGGTCGAAAAATAGCCTGTATCTCGATAAGGAATATGTGATATTGACATCGCAATTATTTAGTCTGCTAAAGATATTCCTTCTCTTTTGAATAAAAAAGGTATCGTATAAATTATATATTTACAAACAATAAATAAACAACATGAAAAAAACCGTTCTTTTACTGCACAGTTTATTCCTTGGAATAATTTGCAATGCTCAACTAAAATCACCTTCAGATTTCTTAGGCTATGAACTCGGGACTCAATTTACCCGCCATCATCAAGTCATTGATTATGTCAATCATGTTGCTGAAAACTCTGCTTTTGCGCAAACCGCTCCCTATGGTAAAACAAATGAAAGAAGAACCTTACAGTTGGTTTATTTATCCTCTCCTGAAAATCTTGCACAATTAGAAAGTCTTCGCAAAGATCATTTGCGATCCATTGGCTATGCTGAAGGAGAAAAAGAAACAACAAAAGAATTCAGTGTGGTTTGGCTGAGCTATAATGTTCATGGTAATGAATCAACTAGTACAGAAGCTGCACTTAAAACCCTGTATACCTTGGTGACAGAAAAACAAGATTGGTTAGACAATCTGATCGTCATCATGGATCCCTGTATCAATCCAGATGGACGAGATCGCTATGTTAATTGGTACAACCAAGTGAAAAGCACTCCCTTTGACAGCTCACCTCTTGCAAACGAACATTTTGAAGAATGGCCGGGCGGTAGATACAATCATTATTACTTTGATCTCAACCGTGACTGGGCGTGGTTGAGTCAAAAAGAATCGCAGCAACGCCTACCCAACTATTTGGCTTGGATGCCGCAAATACATGTTGATTTTCATGAGCAGGGGGTCGATAGTCCCTATTATTTTGCGCCAGCTGTCGAACCTTATCATGAAGTTGTTACTGATTTCCAACGTGATTTTCAGAAAACCATTGCAAAAAATCACAGCCGTTATTTTGACAAAGAAGGCTGGTTGTATTTTACCGATGAAGTATTTGACCTTCTTTATCCTGGCTATGGTGACACTTACCCAATGTTTAATGGTGCTATTGGAATGACCTATGAACAAGGAGGAAGCGGTCGAGCTGGTTTAAGCATTCGCAATAGTGTTGGGGATTTACTAAGCCTTAAAGATCGAATTGCGCATCACTATACAAGTGGTCTTTCCACTGTAGAGGTTGCACACAATAATGTTACTCTTTTGAATAAAGAATTTAAGGCTTATCATGCCGACAATGAGGGAAAATTTAACACTTATGCGCTAGAAGGTCATGCAGATAAAATAGATGCTCTAAAACGTTTATTGAATGCACACCAAATTCCCGTAGAACAATTGGCGCAAACCACCAACATTAAAGGAATTGACTTTGGGTCACAAGAAAACAAAACCACTTCTTTTAGCACCAACGCAATTGTAATAAAAGGCAACGGTAAAAAAAGTAAATTGATTCAAGCCTTGTTCGAACCACAAACCCAATACTCCGATTCATTGACCTATGACATTACCTCATGGGCATTACCCTATGCTTATGGATTAAAAGCTGTTGCAAGTAATCAAACTGTAAAAACCAAAGAGGTTGAAGTTTCAGCAAAACGGCCTCTTGTTGAAAAAAACGCCTATGCCTATGCTGCTGATCGCAAAAGCCTTGCAGATGGTCAGTTTTTAGCCGCCCTGATCAAGGCTGGAATTCGCGTTTCCTACAATGAAGTTCCCTTAACCAATGGAGGAAAACGATGGGATATGGGATCTGTTTTTGTCTTAAAAACACAAAATAAGCATATTGATGATTTGGGTGTGATGGTTGCTAATATTGCTAAAGAAACCGACCAAGAGGTAAGTTCACTCAACTCTGGATTATCCGATCTGGGCCCTGATCTAGGGTCCAATCAATTACGATTTATCTCAAACAAGACCATTGGCCTTTTAAAAAGTGATGATGCGTCGCCACGGGGCTATGGAGAGATTTGGCATTTCTTTGAACAACAACTTAACTACCCAATCATTCAGCTGAAAGATGAGCGATTAAACGCACGCTTTTTATCCAAGTTAGATGTATTGATTATTCCTCCAGGATACTACTCTAAGCTTTTTGATACTGAAGGTGAAAATGCTTTGAGTCAATGGGTAAAAGCAGGAGGAAGAGTAATTGCAATCGGAAGTGCTTTAAATGCCTTCACCAACAACAATCTATTTAGTTTAGAGCGTAAAAAGGGAGCCGAAGAAGACGCCCAAGACATCGCTTATGGTGATCAGGAACGTGAGAATATTCGCTCGGTCATCTATGGAAGCATTTATGAAGCAACTGTAGACCCTACACACCCCCTTGCTGCTGGATACTCGTCCAATTACTTTACGCTCAAAACAAGTGCTGCAGCCTTTTCAATGCTCGAAGGCACCGGAACGGCCGCCTATCTTTCGAAAAACATTCAACCTGTTGCAGGTTTTAGTGGAGACAAGGCAATCGAATTGCAAAGCGAATCCTTGCTTTTTGGCGCAGAACCTGTTGGTAGAGGGTCTGTTGTTTATATAGTTGACAACCCCATGTACCGAAGTTTCTGGGAAAACGGAAAACTATGGTTAATCAATGCCCTTTTTATGTAAACAATGGCATACATTTTGATAATTTAATAAGGTAAAATGATGAATATGAAATCTCCCTTTCTTACCTTCCTTTTTTGTTTTATTTTCAGCCTATTTATTATAAGCTGTAACCTATTCAAAGATGAAGTAATTCCTGACGATGACTTGGTCGACGTTACCTACTTTGTGCCCGTATATGAAACCACTTCCCAACTGGCACAAAAGGTAAGTGTTGATCCACCGAAAGACTATGCCCAAGCTGGAAAAATTGTTACCTATCAACAGTATATTTTCATCAACAAACCCTATGAAGGAATTCATGTTGTGGACAACAGTGATCCCGCTAATCCACAAAACTTACATTTTATATCCATCCCAGGCTCCTTGGATATGAGTATTATTGACAACCATTTGTATAGTGATATGTTTTCCGCTTTGGTCGTTTTTGACATCAGTAACATTACCCAACCTCGACTGATTAAAGAATTTACCGTTGAAGAGGTGTTTTATTACGATCAGTATATCACGCTTAATAATGTCATCAATTCAACAGAAAACATTCAATATTCTCGATTTGATCCGGTTGATAACAGCTTGGGTATTGTCACGGGATGGCGCTCCGAGATTCGCAAAGAACCTCTTGAAGAGGTACAACTCCGTTATCTAGCCCTTGAGGGTGATGCTGAAATCAATTTCGCTAGCACTCCTGTCCAAGATTTTAGAGAAGTTTCCACCGCTGGTTCAATGACCCGCTTTCTCCCCATAGATCGCTACTTGTATACCATCAATTTCAATGAGTTGGTTTTATTTTCTATTGGGGAAGATTACCGTCCCACACGTTTTGCAAAATTGGACACCCGTACCCAAGCCGAGACACTGTTCCAACTCAACGACTTGCTTTTTATTGGCTCTACAACTGGAATGCTGATGTATAATGTATCAAGCCCAAGTAATCCAGAATACATCAATAGTATTAACCATTTTAGAAGTTGTGATCCCGTAGTTGCAGACGAAAGCTATGCCTATGTTACCTTGCGTGGAGGGACCAATTGTTTTACTGAAACTAACGAATTACAAATCATCGATATACGAGATCCTCAAAATCTTGAGGTCGTTTCACGCCAAGTAATGTTTAATCCCCACGGCCTAGCCCTTCATCAAGATTTCCTAATTGTTTGTGATGGAAGCGCAGGACTAAAAGTATTGAATGTTGCCGATCGAGAAAAGCCCGAAGTGGTTAACGAAGAGGCTATCCCTTTTGCTTATGACATCATAGTGGATTTCCCTTCTGCGGTTGTAGTAGGTGAAGGGGTGATTTACCAATACGACTTAAGTGCATTACCGGTAATCACTAAAACAGCTGAACTCACACTAACTACGAAGCAATAGGCTCTGCATATAAATCGAAATCTGCAGCTTCTGTAATGGTCAAATTAACGTATTCTCCCTGTTTAAGGTAGAATTTGGTTGCGTCAACCAATACTTCATTATCTACATCAGGAGAATCCATTTCTGTTCTTCCCACAAAATAATTACCTTCTTTACGATCAATAATACAGCGATAGATTTGCCCTACTTTGGCTTGGTTCAATTCCCAAGAAATTTGTGACTGAACTTCCATTATGTCAGCAGAGCGACGTTGTTTTTCTTCTTCAGGAACATCGTCTTCTAACTGATGTGCGTGGGTGTTTTCCTCGTGAGAATAAGTGAAACAACCCAAACGCTCAAAGCGCATTTCTTTCACCCAAGCTTTGAGTTCTTCAAAATCGGCTTCTGTTTCTCCTGGGTAGCCCACAATTAAACTTGTACGAAGCGTAATTCCTGGGACAGCAACTCTAAATTCTTCCAATAAAGCGGTTGTTTTTGCTTTTGTTGTTCCTCTTCGCATGGATTTTAAAATCGAATCGCTAATATGTTGCAATGGAATGTCTAAATAATTACAAACCTTAGGTTCGCGTTTCATGACCTCAAGTACATCCATGGGGAAGCCCGTTGGAAAGGCATAATGCATTCTGATCCATTCAATCCCATCTACCTTTACCAAGGCTTCGAGCAATTCAGCCAGGTTGCGTTTTTTGTATATGTCTAGGCCGTAATAGGTTAAATCTTGTGCAATAAGAATGAGTTCTTTCACCCCATCTTTGGCAAGAGACTCGGCTTGTTTTACCAAATTTTCTATGGGTGTAGAGCGATGTTTTCCTCGCATCAAGGGGATGGCACAAAAAGAACAGGGGCGGTCACAGCCCTCCGAAATTTTAAAGTAAGCATAATTCTTTGGCGTAGTTGTAATTCGTTCACCCAATAATTCGTGCTTATAGTCCGCTTCTAGGGCTTTGAGTAATTGTGGTAATTCACTTGTACCAAAATACTCGTCTACTTGCGGAATTTCTTTTTGTAGGTCGGGTTTATAACGTTCACTCAAACAACCAGTCACAAAAACCTTATCGATTTCTCCAGCCTCTTTGCGTTTGATATTATCCAAAATAGTATTCACCGATTCCTCTTTGGCGTTATCAATAAAACCACAGGTGTTGATCACAACAATGTTTCCTTCTTTTTCGTGTACAACCTCTTTTCCGCTGGCTTGGAGTTGACCCATTAAAACTTCAGAGTCATAAATGTTTTTTGAACAACCTAGTGTAATGACATTGATTGTATTCTGTTTGGTGCTTTTTGTTCGCATACTAATTTAAAATACGGTTGAGGAAATCGAGCGTAGCTTGTTTTACTTCCCCATGATTCTCGGTAACCAGTGCAGAGGCAATTTCGTGCGCTCCAGCATTTGGAAAAGCTTTTTCTTCTTTTAAGTGTGAAGCAGTTCCCAATTCTTGAAACATTTGACGCATTGCTGCTACTGAAACAGTAGGATCTTGTTCGGTTTCATTTTTATAATAAAAGCCAGAAAATACTGGGACAGTAATCTTATTGAAAGTTGCGGGCACCATTGCAGTTTCCAGCAATTTTTGCATTTGAACAGGAGCTTCTAGGCGATATTTTGTGGTCCAATATTGTTTTTTAGCAGCAGAAGGGTTTTGGATGTAATGGTATAGACCACCTTCCACTTTTCGGATAATTTGCAAACCCCATGGTAGGGTAGCGACAAAATCCAACGGGTGATTGATACGTATATTTGGCGCATACATAATTAATGCAGCCAATTCGGGATGCTCTGCAGCCAGGGTTAGGGCTAAAGTACAACCGGTTGATGTACCCATTAAGATGACTTTTTCTCCTAAAATCTTTCCAACGGCCAAGGCTTCTCGTGCTGAATCCAAAGAACCTTCTCCCGTATAATCAAGCAAATTTTCTTCACCCTCTAGACCGTGGGCAAGCAGTCGCGGTAAATACAGGTTGGCCCCAAGCGTCTCTGCAATTTGTTCATGAACTGGAGCACCATCTTCAGCACTTCCAGAAAAGCCATGTAGATACACAATGGCATATTCGGTTTTTTGCGGTATAGAATCAGCAAAGACAAGCTTGGATTGATTGTCTGCTTTTAAAGTAGTAAAAGTCGCTTCTTTTTCGGCTACCCATTTTGACAATTCTTCTAATGGAATTTCAATTTGAGGCAGTGGTTTACTAATGACAGGAGCTTCGACAGTGGGACCTAGAATGAAGGTTAAAACAAGTACTGCTAGGAGTCCAACCAAGGTTTTTAAAACAGTTTTCATATATGTTAGTTAAAAAAAGAATGAACAAAAGCACTACTGTCAAAGATTTTTAGGTCTTCGATACCTTCGCCTACTCCAATAAATTTTACAGGGATATTGAACTGATCTGAAATTCCCATAACAACTCCACCTTTGGCTGTTCCGTCTAACTTGGTAATGGCTAAAGCAGAAACTTCTGTTGCCGCTGTGAATTGCTTGGCTTGTTCAAAGGCATTTTGTCCCGTAGATCCATCCAACACTAAAAGCACTTCGTGAGGGGCATTCGGAACGATCTTATCCATGACACGCTTGACCTTGGTCAATTCGTTCATTAAATTTACTTTATTGTGTAATCGGCCAGCGGTATCAATCAAAACTACATCCGCATTTTGACTCACAGCAGATTGAATCGTGTCAAAGGCAACTGAGGCAGGATCGCTTCCCATTTCTTGACGCACTAAAGCCACGTTTGAGCGATCAGCCCAAACTTGTAATTGGTCGATAGCACCTGCCCTAAATGTATCGGCAGCACCCAAAACAACTTTTTTTCCTGCCTGGGTAAATTGATGAGATAATTTTCCAATGGTGGTTGTTTTACCAACACCATTTACCCCTACTACCATAATAACGTGAGGTTTATCAGGGAAGTTTTGGGAAAATGAAAAAGCTGTCTCGGTTTCTTGCGCAGCTAATATCGCCTGAATTTCTTCTTGCAAAATGGCTTTTAACTCTTGGGTTCCTAAATATTTGTCTTTAGCCACACGAGCTTCAATGGCATCGATAATTTTTAGGGTTGTTGGTACACCAACATCTGCAGTAATAAGAACTTCTTCAAGATCGTCTAAAACAGCAACATCAACTTCTGACCGTCCTGCAATAGCGGTTCCAAGTTTAGAAAAGAAAGATTTCTTGGTCGCTTCTAAGCCTTTGTCTAATTGAGGGTCTTCGCCTGAAAATAGTTTACCTAATATGCTCATATTCTTGTAAAAAAAAAGCTACTGTAAAAGTAGCTTTTCTATAGTAAAATCTAAAATAGATTTAATGTTTACTCAACCAATCATTGATTTGATCTGGTCCAGTGATGGTTTCAACGAAAGAGTATGATTTTGAATCTCCTTTTTTTACCATCTTGATTACTTTGGTTAGACGCTTTGAACCTGTTTGTAAGGTTGCTACTGATTTCTTTGCCATAACTATTTAATTTCTTTGTGAACAGTCATTTTTTTCAAGATCGGATTGAATTTTTTGATTTCCAAACGATCTGGAGTGTTCTTT
>ENA-OUOG01000810-OUOG01000810.1-marine-metagenome-genome-assembly--contig:-NODE-810-length-39105-cov-6.124167_pt1 | contig 39105 bp, 36 predicted proteins | sample MGYA00248635_ERZ508505 | MGnify/ENA primary metagenome ERZ508505 (study PRJEB26176, sample SAMN06267871) | marine metagenome | isolation source: Saanich Inlet, British Columbia, Canada | place: Pacific... | reverse complement strand
ATCTCTTGGATCACCATTGCCATTTAAATCCTCATCAGTGGTGAGTAGTCCATCTCCATCATCATCTGTATCAATTGTATCAATAATACCATCAGCATCTGTATCTAATGGATTACCAGAAGCATCTAATTCAAATAGAGTAGGAACTCCATCATTATCATCATCAGTATCATGATAGTCTGGTGAGCCGTCACCATCGGTATCTTTTAAGCCCTCGTTTATTGTTAAAAGCCCATCATTATCATCATCAATATCTAAATAATCTGGTGTTCCATCCCCATCAAAGTCAAAGGCATCTGAAGGGTCTCCATCCAGATCTTGATCAGCACGCTCATTCAAAGAATCAATGCCATCCCCATCATCATCACTATCTAAATAATCTGGGGTACCATCACCATCACTATCAATTGCATCAGAAGGGTTAAAGTCTCCGTTAGGATCGGTTCCTTCAAACAGACTAAAGACACCATCGTTATCATCATCTGGGTCTAAGAAATCTGCAAAGCCATCTCCATCAGTATCTTGAGCACCATAATCTCCTATAATATCCTCTACGATACCCTCTCCTATGGACCCCTCAAACTCACTGTAAATATGATCTCCATCGTCGTCAGGGTCGCGAGAATTGATCAGGCCATCTCCATCAGTATCAGAATTAATTAAACTAGGATCAACTTGCGCAACCGGGACAATTTCTGTGTCTAAGTCAAATATCTTTTCATTTCCAGGGTCAACTTCTATAAATTCTTCAGCATAAGGAATCGGGACATTGGGATCAAATGGTGACGCTATTGTGGTTCAAGATGATCTAGGGAATACTTACCAGAAAGTCAATGATTAAAAAAGATAGGATGATAAGCAAAAATCACAATATAAAGTTTGAAAATTAAGAATGACGATATAGTACCAATTATACTGGCATTGTTTCTGCCAGCATTACGATTTTATTCCCGTAATGAAATGATTTCATCAATAGATTATTCTGTTTTTGGTGCATGGTTTTATTCTTCTTTGGTACTATACAGTTTATGGTATTTCTTGTGGTTACTTTGGGATATAAAACAAGATAACAAGAAATGGTATGCATTGATATTATTTGGCATTACCACAACCTTAATTGTACTCAACAATAAACTATTTGATGTCAGTTCAGATTGGGTATTTATTAGAGTGGTTATTCCTTTTATGTTCTTTTTAACTATTCAATATGCCTTAAAATCGCAACGAAAAGTATCAAAATTACTTTTGGAAAAAGAGCAACTTCAAACCGAAAATTATAAAGCCCAACTAAAAACACTTCGTACTCAAGTTAACCCGCACTTTTTGTTCAACTCTTTAAACACATTGCGTTCAATGATACGTCAGCAACATTCGGGGAGTGAACATTTTGTTTTGAGTCTTTCAGATTTCTATAGACAGACTTTAAAACATAATGAAAATACCACTATTCCACTTTCCGAAGAATTAAAAGTCTTACAATCCTATCTGTATTTGATGAAAAGTAGAAATGAAAAAGCGGTTCAAATAAAGCTAAATATTGATAAATCTTTGCACGAACATCGTATACCCACGATGGCATTGCAGACAGTCGTGGAAAACTGCTTTAAACATAACAGTATGACTTCTAAAAATCCGTTGCTAATTAATATTACAAGTACGGAAGATTTTTATATCAGAATATGTAATAATATTCAAGCCAAAATTGGAGATAATAACTCAACTGGGATGGGTTTGGAAGTACTAAGAAAACGATACGAATTAATGAATATAGAATATGGACTTAATTTCAATCATACACCTGAGCAATTTTGTATTCAACTAAAACTAATATAAGCGATGAATGTACTCATTGTAGAAGATGAATCCCATACCGCGTTATTGTTGCAGGAAATAATTGAGCATGACAGCGATTTTATTGTTGTAGAAAAACTTGAATCTGTAATAGAATCTGTTCAATATTTAAGTAAACATCAAAAGAATTTAGACCTTTTATTCTTTGATATCCAATTGGCGGACGGGCATAGTTTTGAAATATTTAAGCACATTGATGTAATTGCACCAGTTATATTCTGCACCGCCTATGATGAGTACGCCATGAATGCTATCAAAAACAATGGAATTGATTATATTTTAAAGCCTATTAAGGAGAAAGAAATCCATGATGCACTAAACAAGTACAAAAAGTTGATTGCCAATTTACAATCAAGTATTCCGTTACCAATTAATTTTGAGACCAAAGAATCAAAACCTTATCAACAAAATTTTCTGACTCAAAATCGAGAAAAGACGATTATTATAAAAACAGAAGATATAGCTTTATTCTCACTACAAAACGAAACTGTATATCTCCATACATTTGAGAATAAAAAATGTCCAATATTTAAAAAACTCGATTATATAGAGTCCGTTTGTGACCCTAACCAATTCTTTCGAATCAATCGACAAATGTTAGTCTATCGAAAAGCAGTCGTTTCATTTGAACCTTATTTCAATCGTAAAATAATGATAAAACTTCAGATAAATACTGATGAAAAAGTTATTGTCAGCCGATTAAAAGTATCTAAATTCAAGGAGTGGTTAAAGCAATAAAAAAAAAGCCTGCAAAAGGACTTGTCTTCAGAGACTAAAAGTTCAGCTGGTGACAAGCACGAGACAGGCAGAGCAATGATTCAGTTGGAACGTGAAAAATTAGGCAATCAAATCAGGACTGTTGAATTAAATTATCAAAAACTGATATCAATCAAAGAGCAAAAAACTTCAATCAGCATTAGTTTAGGGTCTGTTGTCATTACGGATCGTGCGAATTATTATATTGCTATTGCTACTGATTTTTGTGAACTCAATTCTAAAGTATTTTATTGTATTTCCTCGCTAAGCCCTATGGGTAAATTATTAATCGGGAAAAATAGAGGTGAGCGCATAAAATTCAAAGGTGTAGAAAGTACAATTCTTGAAATTAAGTGAAATTGAAATTTTAAATTTAACCTAGAAGGTAGCGCTATCTTTTATGTAATCATCACGCTGAGATAGACAATAAATCAGAACATGAGAAAATAGGAAGTTATTCTCTCTGAAGGCCTCCAAAGTTCGTTTTAGAGGTTTTCTTGTTGAGTTCAATCAAGCATTATAGCATTTTATGCCAATGCCTTTAAATTCTTTATATTTAACCCTAAATTAAACGTTGCATTTTAAAATATTACAAAAGTAGATCGATGAAAAAACTAATTGTGTGCAGCATTATTATTTTCTTGTGTAATCAATGTTCAAAAACAAATCAACACTCTATTAAAATTGACCGAGCCAACTATTTAAATCAACTAGAGGGGTTTTGGCTTGGTCAATGCATAGCAAACTGGACCGGTTTAATTACAGAAATGGATAAAATCGGAATTGCAGTTGATGGAAAAGGGGGTGGATTTTATACTCGAGAAGATTGGGGTAAAGCTGACCAACCAAATTTATGGGGATCCAATAAATACTCGGATACAATTACTTTCATCTATGCTAAAAAGGACAGTATCTGGGGCGCTGATGATGATACTGACATCGAATATATTTACCAAGAATTACTCTACAATAGCCCAACACTCGACCTCACGGGAGAACAAATAAGAACTGCTTGGATAAAACACATTCATCAAGAAGAGGAAAACTTTTTATGGGTTTCAAATCAAAAAGCATTTGACTTAATGAACCAAGGGGTTGTGCCTCCAGCGACTAGTGACCCCAATCTTAATCCAAATTTCGAAATGATTGATGCTCAACTTACCACTGAAATTTTTGGACTCTTTGCTCCTGCAAACCCCAAGATTGCTATTGAGTTAGCGTATCTTCCAGTGAGAACATCTGCAAGAGAAAACGCCGCTTGGATTTCAGAGTTTAATATCATAATGTACTCACTGGCCTCAATGAAAACTGATCATGAATCAAACAAAGAAAAAGTACAATGGATGGCAAAAAAAGCTCGCCTACATTTACCCAATAATTCATACTCAGCAAAAATGTTTGACTTTGTTCTAATGCACTACAATCAAAAAACACCTTGGGAGGTAACACGTGATCAACTTCATGAAAAATATCAAATCCGTCAGGAAGATGGATACCATTGGGCAACAACAGACAAGAACTGTAACGGTTGTTTCGCAGCAGGGATCAATTTTGGCGCAAGTATCGTTAGCTTACTTTACGGTGAAGGAGATATAAAAGAAACCATTAAAATAGGTGCATTAGCAGGGTGGGACTCAGACAATCCCACAGCAACTTGGGGTGGGCTGTTAGGTTTCATGATGGGTAAAAAAGAAGTGGAAAAAACCTTCGGCAAAGAACTGTCTTCTTCGTTTAATATTCATCGAACTAGAAAAGGCTTTCCAAATCAAGGAATCGATAATTTTGAGAATATGGCATTAAAAGGACAACGTATTGTTGACAGAGTTGTCCAAGAAAAATTAGGTGGGAAAATTGATAAAAAAAATAATGTATGGATAATTCCCAAGACTAGAGAAAACTAAATCAGCTGTAATCGATCAATTTTAATTGATCAATTCCTCCTAAAAAAACATTTACGGCCATTGGTGAGGGATGAAATGGATTCCCAGATTTTGTAGTGCCGATGCAATGAAAATTTATACCGTGTGACTTAATACATTCTTGGATTTTTGCGGCTTGCAATTCAAGATAGGCATGATCTTTTACGTGGTTTCCCCAACAACATAAAACTTTTACGATGTTAAAGTTTGAATCTTGAAAAAGATTTTCAATAAAAAATAAGTTCTCCTGTGTCAGCTTTGCATTTGACTTTTGTGGCAAATTAGTTGGCTTGGAGGTCCTCTTTGGATATAAATTGACCAACCACCATCCGTCACATCCGTTTTTATTTGCTATTTTTTCAATATTTCTGGAAGTAGGGTCTAATTGCGCTTCATTTGCTGTACTAGGATTTAAACCAATCGCCAATAGTTCAGCCGTTCCTTTTTTTCCTAACAAAAATCTTTTATTCTTGTCATTCAATGGGTTGCATATAATCTTATTGTAAGCTGCCCTATTTATTCTTGAACTAATGTTAAATTTATGCATCACCAGTTGACTTTTAAGTAAATCAATAGTAAAGATTGTAAAAATGGAATTATTAGCCTATTTTTTAGCCTTCTTTGGACTTGTTGTAATGATCAAAGGAGCTAAGCCCACCATCTTATGGATAAATAAAATAACTGACAAAGAACTCCTAAAAGGAGTCGGATTTATTACTGTTATTCTTACCCTCTGTTTTTATGCTATTTCCATGTTCAGCTATTTAAAAAACTTTTAATCATGTGGAACTTGAACCAATCCTTTCAAAAGACTCTAAGATTGACTTTTTTGGGCTTGAACAAAATCAAAAATTAAGCAAAAAGGGCTAAAATGAGTTAAAATTGATCAAAAAAGGTGTAAAATGATCCAAATACCTTCAAAAAGATTAAAATTTAAGATCTGAGGAATTTCAAATAAAAGGTGATTTCGTCGCTTTTTAGGTTAATAATTGCTCGAAAAATCCTCCAATTTCTTTTTCTTCATCAACAAAATGAATTTCGAGTATCCAATCTCTCTTCGTTCCGTTTTTTCCCAATGCAAAAACATCAACAGTATTGTCAGGATGTAGATAATTCGTTCGATCTTCACCTTCCAGTTTTTCGTGTGGAAAATGACCAATTAAATGACCTGCAATTTCTCCTCCAAATGACCAACCGTATTGATTTGCCAATGCTAAAGTGTACGAATATAGTTCAGCCCCTGTGATCTGTTCTTGAGTGTCAAAATAGTGTTTACAATCGTACCATGCAGACTCGACATCATTCATCAATTTAATCTTTGACGGGTCATTCCCCAAAACAAATGTTCTTCCGAAATCAGCCTCCCATTCTTCGAATACAGGACCAAAATCAATAAATAAAATATCGTCCTCTTTCAAAATTAAATTTTCTGGATTAGAGCTGTAAGGATACAGGGTATTTTTACCTGCTCTTACAATTCTTTTGTGCCAATACTTCTCAATCCCGAAAAGTTCAAACGCCAAGTTGAAAATAGCTGTATTGAGCTCTTTTTCCGATTTCCCGGATACAATAAGATTGCGCCTTTCGATCTCTTTAAAAAGAAAAGCGGCTTTCTTTTCTGCTTCAATCAATTCGATTTTACTCATTTAATTAAATATAGAAGAGTAAAATACTAATAAAATCCATGCTAAAGTGATCTATAAAATCCTTTTATTGTAAAAAACATTAAACAAAACCCCTAAAACATACTGTTTTACATACAAAAGATAAGGATTCTAGATAAAGAAGCTGATATTTGTCATGAAGCTATAAATATGAATCAAACCAAAAAAATAAATCTATTAACTTATCCCTACATTCAGATGATTGGCTGTCAATGGATGATTCAAGTTTCTAAATAGAAATTAGATTCCTAAAATATTGTTTTTAATCCTTTTCTCGGAAAGGTTTATTTTTAAACGTTGAGTCCAAAAAAAAACTCATTTATTATTTTTGAGAAAATATTCAAGATGAAGGCTACTGTTTTTGTTTTCTATTTTATGCTGCTTATCAGCTGTCAGGAAACACCAAAAATAGATTTAAACGATTTTCTGTTTGGAGGAGCATGGTGTGGAAAATCTCAAATGGCAGGTGCTTATGTTTGCTTAGAATTTATGGAAGATAAAGTGTTAATAAAGATTGACGGTACAGCGGATTCAGGTGATTATTTTCAATATTCTATCTTAGAAATTGATGCTGTTGAGCAAAAAATTTTTTGGGAACTAAAGAATGAAGGTTTGGTGAATATTTTTAAAGTAATCGATCAAAATACTGTTGAATTGATCCAAGAAGATATTCCAATGGAGCCTTCGAAATTTTATCGGTCCTACTAAATACTTTGTATATTATAAATTCCTCTAATCACCAGTTAAACCCGAAGAAACTTAACTTAATGCTTAAAAACTGTTAAAAATTCTGGTGACTTTATAATAATTGAGTAGCAAGTTTATTTTATTCTCATCTAAATTTGTTTGATCAATACACTTTACATAACTTTATTTCATTAACCATAAAACATTTAAAATGAAAAAAATAATTTTCACACTATTTCTATTTAGTATTACAATTTCACAAGCTCAATACTGTTTGTTTTTTGATTTTAAAGCAGAGGAACCTGAAATGGTTTTATCTTCTATAAAAGGGATGATGGAGAGTGACTGGGGTAAAAATATGCAAGCCACAAAATCCTTGTTTGCATATACAATGAATGGAACAAATCAAGCAACACATCAACTGCAATTTTGTTTTCCAACTGAGGAGGCTTTTGAAAATGCCTTTATTTCGTGGGGTCAATCATCTGTTGCCCAATTATTACAGAATAAATTAGAACAATATTCAGTAGACGTAAGAGAATCATTGAACACACCAATATGGTATAATGGTGAAGATTGGGCTGAGGACAATGTATTTATGATCTACGAAATGAAAGTTTCTGACCCTGGATCGTACCTTAAAGAATTTCAGAGTTTTTCCAAAAAGATCGCTAAAAAGCTAGGCTTTGATGACAGCTCTTACGGTCTTGCTCTTCCAATTGTAGGTAAAAATGAAGATTTTACTCACTTTGTTTGGATTGGTGCTCCGGATATCAAAACTTCACTATCAAATACTAAAAAAATGTATTCGGATTCTATGTTTGCTGAGTTTTCAAAAAAAGTGAATGGAGTAAGAGAAGTCATCAACACTACGATGATTGTTCGTTTAATGGATTTTTGATGTTTGTATAGTCCTATTCTCAAAACCCTTTAGACGTATCTAAAGGGTTTTTTTATATGTAAATGGGTTTAATAACTTTTTGTCACACAACTATATTTTATGCAAAAAGCAATGAAAATGGTTTTTATTCTATTTTGTTGTGGTATTGACTCCAGTTCAATTAAACCCTATAATTATATAAACGTAATCTTATTTGGAATAACTCCAACCCTTAAATTATTTGCTTTAGTTACAACAACTGGAATTCAGCGCTAATTATGTAATTCCTATCAAATTTATTTTACATTAATGCTCATACTCGCAAGCCAGTTGGGCGCTTGGGAGCGAACCAACAATGGAATTGACCCAACAATCTAGTTTGCGGAGCATCTCAATTGCATAAATAAAACAACTTACCTTGCGGTATATCTATAAATCCTTTTTTAGTTCAAGGATTTTTTCTTTAATCAAATTACAGGTGTATTTAGCACGTTCTATAGGAGGACTTAAATTATTAGAATTGAGAGCGGACTTGTAAATTAATTCTTCTAATATGTTTTGATGCTCTAGTTTTTCAATTTTACCAATTTTAAAAATAAGATGTATTCCCTGCAGCTTTTCTTCCACACGAGCTACATAATCTTTTTCCGGATTGTCATGGTTGATAAAATGATTATAGGCGTTAAACCAATCTTGGATAATAAAAAAATCTGCGAGGATTCCGCAGATGATTTCACTATTGAATTTTTTTTTCCTTTTCAGAAAAATCAGACCAGTTGTAAAAAGAAGAGGCGTTTTGAGTTTCTATCATTTCCCATATAGTGTTTATAGTTAATAGCATTTTTCAACCTGGCGCTGTTGAATTTACATCTTTTCTATTACAATTCTATTTTTTTTTATTAATTATTCTATAATTAAATAGGCTAAGTTATGGATTATAATTTGGGAGGGGGGGCAGTAAAAGCAGGTCAGCACAAGTCATGCGATCAAAAATTGATTATTATATATAAATGGCTAAATATTAAATACGTTCATTTGTTTAAATTTACTAGCATTGTCATAAAAAAAATAGTAATTTAGTAGTATTACTAATGCTTATTTACTTCAAAAGTAATACTTTTTATTACTTGTATAAATATATTATAATTTTTTTATACTTTTTTTAATGCAAAATGATAGAATGAATCAAAAAATCAGGATCCAGGAAATTTTAAATTATTCTGAAATGCGTAAGAATACTCTTGCAAAAACTCTTGGTTATACCAATAGTGCTATATTTTATCAGATAGAAGTGGGAAGAAACGGTATCTCTTCGAATCTTGCTAATAGAATTTGTGAAAAATTTCCAGAAATTAATCACAATTGGATTCTTACAGGCAAAGGACAAATGCTCACAAGTACTGATGTAAAATTTGATCCTAAAATTCTTGATCGTTTACAATTTTTAGAAAACCACATCAAAGGACAAGATGCTCGTATCGAAAAGCTTGAAAATTTAGTAGCTGAACTTACTGCTGAAATGCCTAAAATTGATTTCTAAAACATAAAACAGGAGAAAAAAAGAGGGACTCCATTGAAGTAGTAAAGTTCTATAAAACTCTAGCTATATTTTACAAACTATAAAAATTTGTTCAATAAAGAGAGTAAACTTGAATAGTTTCTTGTGTAGTACTCTGCTGCTGTTTTTTTCTTACCAATTTTTACTTTAAACGCTTCAGCAGGAAGGTTTGTAAACATATTTTCATCTGTTACATCATCACCAGCTACTAAAATAAAATCGTACTTTTTAGAATTAAAGATGTCTAAGGCCACTATCCCTTTATTGATGTTTGCTGGCACTAATTCAACTACTTTATTTCCATCTAAAAGTGTAAGATCATTAGATAAAAGACTAGCCAGTACTGTTTTTAATTCTACGGATCTAGCAATACCTAATTCGGGGTCGGCTTTGCGATAATGCCATACCAGTGAATTCTTCTTGTGCTCTATAAAAGTCCCAGGTGTATTGTCTGTGAAAGTATCAAGTACCGGAAGTAGGTGCTCTTTCCATTCACTACTAACTCCCTTTTTCTCTTCCCATTGAGTATTGGGTGACTTAAAAAACAGACCATGTTCGGCTACCAATGTTAAATTTAAATGGGCAAAATGCTGCTCCAAAAACTCATGCGAGCGACCACTTATTATAACAACATCAGTATCCCTTTGGTTACTCAAGTCTTCTAAAAGTGATAACAGCGTAATGGGGGGGGTTGCTTTATTCGGATTTTCATGAAAACCGACCAATGTCCCGTCGTAATCCAACAACAATAAACGCTTTTTAGCCTCTTTATACGCTTCTGTCAATGTATTTGTAATTTGAGCATTTACAAGCTTTACTTGATAACTAGATTCCTTATTTGAAACCTCATTTAAGGCCTTCATAAAATTTGAAGACCACTTATCTATATCATAGCGTTGTAATCTTTTACGGGAAATGATGTTGCGCTCTTTTTGCTCATTAACAGGCATTTCTAACGCTGTTTTAATGGATTGAGACAATTGCTCGATATCGAAAGGGTTGACCAGTAATGCTTGAGGTAATTCTTTTGATGAGCCGGCAAGTTCGCTCAAAATTAGAACTCCATCATCTGCTACCCGAGTAGCTAAATATTCTTTAGCAACCAGATTCATTCCGTCCCTTAGTGGAGTAATCATTGCTACATCAGAGGAGACATACAGGTCAATTAAGTTTTCAAATTTCATCGAACGATAATAATACCATACGGGAGTCCAATTCACTGAAGCAAACTTTCCATTAATCCTCCCTACTACCTCGTCAGTTTGTCTTTTCAACTGTTTATATTGGGAAACTTTTGATCTTGAGGGTACTGCCAACATCACAAGACGAATTTTATCGTGATACTCAGGATAAGTATCCAAAAACCGTTCAAAAGCTAACAATCTATTGACAACGCCTTTGGTATAGTCTAATCGGTCAATAGAAAGAATCAGTTTACCTTCGTTTTTTGACTTATGAGCATTGATTTGTTTTTTTAATTCCGAACTTTCTGCAACATCATTTTTTATATTTTCAAGAGCTGCCGCTTCAAACTTTTTGAAATCAATCCCCATTGGAAAAGTGTTGACGACTATCTCACGCCCGTGATGCAAAATGATATTAAAGTTGACTTCAAAATTTAAAATTCGCTTGACAGAACTCAAAAAATGACGCTCGTAATCGTAAGTATGAAAACCTATTACATCAGCACCCAAAAGACCTTTTAACAGGCGCTCCCGCTCAGGGAAAATTCTAAATATCTCAAAGGACGGAAAAGGTATGTGGAGAAAAAAACCAATAGTCACCTCCGGTTTGATATCTTTTATCATTTGAGGACACAACATCAACTGATAGTCGTGAATCCAAACTATATCATCATCTTCAATGACTTCTAATACCTCGTTTGCAAATTTTTGATTTACTTGAATGTAATACTCCCATTGCTTGGTGTCAAAATGATGATACTCTATAAAATAATGGAACAAGGGCCATAGGCATTTATTAGAAAATCCAAAATAAAAATTATCGAGTTCTTCATCGTCTAAAAATACAGGTCTGTATTGATACTTTTCTAAGTCGTTTGAAATTTGAAGCTTGCTTTTTGTGTCCAAAACATTTGAACTAACTCCTGGCCATCCAACCCATAAAGAATCTCCTTCTTGATGCACTGATTTCATTCCAGTAGCTAAACCTCCGCTTGTAGGGATGAAGGACCATGATTCATCAGCGTTTTGAGCTTGTACAGGTAGTCGATTGGATACTATAATGTTTTTTGACATATTTGGAATCTTGACCTCAATTTAATGGAAAAATAGATGAAAAGCCAAACGAGTAGAATAGTAATTATAATAATCGCAAATTATAAATCTAAAAGCAATTAAATAGGGAATTCTCAATATTACGCTAGTAAAAAATGAAATGTGACGATCACACTATTTTGATCTTAGCAAAACCCATTCGTTAAACTATTTTTTGGCATATTTGAAATTCGGTTTTTAATTCAAATTAATACATACCAAAACTATGGGTGCAGCAAAAAATTTAAATTTTGGAATAATTGGAAATTGTAGATCTGCTGCCCTAATTAATGAAAATGGATCTATTGATTGGTGTTGTTTGCCTGAATTTGATTCTCCCTCAGTTTTTGCTAAAATACTAGACGATACTAAGGGTGGTGGATTCTGGATCAATACAAGAAATGAATTCCAAACAAAACAAAATTATCTGGGAGACTCTTGTATCCTGATCACGACATTTGAAAATCAAAAGGAAGCTTTTGAGGTGATTGATTTTATGCCTCGTTTTCAAACAGAAAAGGGTCAATATTATGCCCCTCCAGAATTGATTCGGTTTGTAAAACCCATAAAAGGAAACCCTGAAATTCAAATCCAATACGATCCTCGATTAGAATATGCTCAGGGCAAAACTCAACATCATGCAAAAAATAATGCTATAGTTAGCGAAGTGAATACTCCAATACATGACAGTTTATTTCTATATACCAATACCCATAAGCAGTCTGTTTTAGAAAATGAATTCATCACCCTAAAAGACCCGCTTTTCTTCAATATTTCTTACAATGAAAAACTAACGATTCCAACTTTCTCGAAATGTTTTTTAGATTTTGAACGAACCAAAGTATATTGGCTCAATTGGTGCTCAAAAACACCTGCGTTTGAGCAATACAACGAACTTGTTCAGCGGAGCGCCATGACCTTAAAACTAATGTCTTATGATAAAACAGGGGCTGTTTTGGCCGCTGTGACTACTTCTCTCCCTGAAACTATTGGTGAAGTTCGTAATTGGGATTATCGCTTTTGCTGGATTCGAGATGCCTCAATGGTAATCCGTGTGATTTCTAAATTAGGACATAAACGCATCGTAAAAAATTTCATTGACTACATCGTAGATCTCATTCCAGACAAAGCCCAAAAACTACAAATCATGTACGGAATTAATGGGGAAACAGTTTTAACTGAAAAAATATTGGATCATTTTTCAGGGTACGAGAATTCCAAACCAGTACGCATCGGTAATGCAGCATACTCCCAAAAACAAAATGATATTTATGGTATATTAATGGATGCCATACATGCTGAAATGAAACAGTTTCCTTCTGATTTTGAGCGTTCGGAAGAGATATGGTCTATCGTAAAAGGGATTGTATGGGTAGTAAAAAACAATTGGCAAAAAGCAGATAAAGGAATCTGGGAGTTCCGCTCAGAAGACCAACACTTTACCTTTTCTAAAGTCTTGTGCTGGGTTGCCATTGATCGAGCCATCAAAATAGCAAAGTTAGTAGGTAAGAACGAAACTGCATTAAAGTGGACGCCCATCAAAGAATCCATCAAAGACGATATTGAAAACCATGCTTGGAATGAAGAAGTACAAGCCTATACCCAATCTTACGGATCCAAATACCTAGATGCTTCTGTATTGCTTATAGAACAATACGGCTTTGTGTCGGCTAATGAAGAACGATTTAAGAAAACGGTTAAAGCCATTGAAAATGAACTCGCTTTTAATGGCCTGCTGTACCGGTACAAAAACCAGGACGATTTTGGCTTGCCCTCCTCATCTTTTACCGTTTGTACCTTTTGGTTCATCAATAGCCTCATCAAAATTGGGGAAGTCGAAAAAGCAAAAAAATATTTTGAAGACCTGTTAGGTTATAGTAATCATTTGGGGCTTTTTAGCGAAGATATTGATTTTGATTCTAAACGCTTGCTCGGAAATTTTCCACAAGCCTACTCTCATCTGGCGCTCATCGATACTATACTTTCATTTAATTCGATCCATAAAGCATAGCATTCTACACTAAATTATGATTGGCTTATGAGCGTGGGAAAATAACATACAGATGCTGTTTTAAACTTACAGAAAAAGAGGGATTGGTTGCCAATGAAAACCAATTGATTTTACTGACTTATTTACTCAAAATAAGGACATCAACAGAAAGACACTCCCTGTGCTTAAATTAAGGCGTTTGAAATGAAGAGGCAGGAAGGCCCTCTTGATTGAATAGTGTTGCTTCAAAGTAGTTTTTCCAACCGTATCGAACACGCTTGGGATTGTTGACTTTTTTTGAGGATACCCGTATTTGATCTCCAATAATTGTGGCCTTAGCAGGGACAAAATCTCCTCCAAAAGCTGCAATTTCAAATCCTGTTAAATCCTTCTTGCTCATTAATCCTGACCCAACATAATCAAAACTCAAGTCAATATATTTGGAATGAAGTATTTGGCTTTTATACAGTGGCCCTGAGGGTACTATGTCTTTTTTACCGTAATCATGATGCAAGGCTAAACGTGCCAATCGTAAACCAACATCTTGCTTATTGGCCGGGTGTATGTCTTTTTCCTCACCAATATCAAGGGTAATAGCCATCCCTGTTTTTTCCAAGAGAAGTGTGTTCCGTTGAGCCTCACGCAATGATTGAGAAGATGCCTCTGGGGTATATTCATAAGGTGCGATTTGAACAAAATAAAACGGAAAATTTGATCCCCATCGACTGCGCCAATCCGTAATCATTCCAGTAAACAAAGTCTTATAGTCTTGGTGATTTGATACATTACTTTCTCCTTGATACCACAAAGCTCCTTTGACTTTATAGGGAATCACAGGCTGGACCATGGTTTCAAATAAGACACTGTACTGATTCGGATCATCTATTGATTTTCCAACTTTGATATTTTCTTTCAGCTTTTGATCTTCTTTGAGTAAGGATTCAAAATCCAATTGATGCTGTTGAATTGAAGTATTTAAATAAAATGCATGATGTTTTAATCGCCATGTTCCTTGATCCAAAATTTGCTTTTCGCTCCCTTTTTCAAGATAAGCTTCCCCTTTAAACCCTCCTTCTCCTCCGGTATCAATGATACGGATTGCCAAAACATTTCCTTCTTTTTTCAACAAACCCTCTGGGATAGAATAAGATCGTGAGGTACAACAGGCAAATCCTTGCCCTATTTGAGTACCATTGAGGTAAGTGTAGTCAAAATCGTCTATTCCGCCAGTTACATTAAAGCTATAAGCCCCTGTAGGATCAGACACGCCAAAAGACTTACGCAGCCAGACTACACCATTTTCAGCTAAAGTTCCGTTTTTAAAAAAATTTTCAAAAGCAATCGTTTGATCTGAAGAGCTACGCCCCTCGAAAGACTTCCAACTTGAATCATCAAATTCGGGAGCTGCATATTCTAAATCATTCAATATCAATGATTTCCAGCTTGCACTATTTTCAGGAATCGAAAAACTAGGGGCTTTTAAATAGCGTTCGTTTTCTAACCTTAATTCAGTATTAACCCTTTTACTTTTAGCGTTGATGGCAGTGCGTCCTCCTTGATCTATGATTTCCTGAGCTTCCTTTTTACTGGGCGCCATTGCGGCTAACTTTTCAATACTTGTCCAAGCCTCAACACGTGTGCCTCCCCATGAAGTATTCAGAATACCTATTGGAACTTCTAGATTCCTGATCATTTCTCGAGCAAAAAAATAGCCTACAGCGCTAAACTGTTTTACGTTTTCTGGAGTAGTGACTTTCCATGAGGCCGAATTGATATTGGTACCGTTCAAATTTCGTGGAACTGAAAACATTCTAATTTGAGGATAATTTGCGTTTTTTATTTCCTCTTCTTGATTGTTAATTCTCGCAAAAAGAGGCCACTCCATATTGGATTGACCTGATGCAAGCCAAACTTCACCCAACAACACGTCTTCTAATAAAATCTCATTTGATAAATGGGAAACTTTGACAGTGTAAGGTCCTCCATATTCAGGAGTTTGGATCATAACTTCCCAATTTCCAAGGTCATCAACCTCGGCTTCCTCTGGATTTCCCCAACCAGGGGTAACAGTAACTTTTGCTCCTGGTGATCCTTTTCCCCAAATGGGTACCTGGGTTTGTTGCTGCAAAACCATATGGTCAGTAAATAAAGGTGCCAATTCAAGGGATGTATTTTCTTGCTCGCAGGACAATAAAAACAATAAAATAATTGATGCGGAGGTAAGTAGATGATTCAAATTATTTAACACAACTAGAATTGTTTTATGTTATTATTCCAATAGGGTCTTAGTGAGCTAAGCGGTTTGCTTTTGATTGAATCAAAAATACAGTAACACTAAAAGCAAACATTATTCCCGCAGGAAGGTATTTTATAGCTTCATCATCAACCCGAAAATGCATGAAAAGAGCTCCAAGCATTAAAACAGCCATAAGTCCAGCAGACGGGATAACGATTTTATCTTTGAAAAACCCTATTAATAATCCCAAAGCTGCTAACACTTTTAAACCTCCAATGATGTAAACCATCGTCTCGTTTAGTCCGTACACAGCAAATTCTTCTATCATATTGGAAGCTTTTCCCCCACGATAAATTGTGGACTGGTTGAACCTAAAAAACCATACGTTAAGAACAACTATTGAAATGGCGGCTGAGAGTATCTGTTTTAAAATCTTCATGTTTTTACTTTTAAGCTTTCTTTAAAGATAAAGGAATTTACACACAAATATAAAAAAGCGGGAAATGAATGAACCCAATCGTCTTTAATTAAAATCCGAGTGACTAGAGCACCCGTCATTAAAATCGCTAATAACAACGCACTGACTTGTGTAAATTTCACCTTATAAAATCCCAATAGAATTCCAAGTCCGGCAAAAACTTGTGCAAAGGCAATGAATACTCGGTAATCTGCAAAGCCAAAACGAGTAAACTCTTCAATATAAAAAGGGTGTACCAAAGCTAAAATTCCATAAACAAAATGTGAACCTCCTGAAAATACCCTTAAGATGTTGTAAATCATATTGCGAAACTAGGCTATACGAATTGATTTCACCCTGTTTTAATTCGATTTTATACTTGGCTTTACTACCTCCGAAGTTCGTTTAAAGAGGAAGTTTTCCTAAATTTGAGCTCAAACAGAAAATCCACCATGAATAAAATTTTTTCCACTCTAATAATTTTTACTTTACTTTCATGCTCCTCAAAGAAAGAAAAGGCTGCAGACTATCAATTGGTATGGAATGACGAATTCGAACAAAACAGTAATGAAGTAGCTTCCTCCAATTGGTTCCTGGAAACGGTAGCTCCTAACAACGGCAGTTGGTATAACGATGAACTTCAGCATTACACGGACCGCCTAGAGAATGCTTCGGTAAGTAGTGGCACCTTAAAAATTACTGCTAAAAAAGAAGATTATACCCATTCAGGTACAACTCAAGCTTATACCTCTGCCCGACTAAACTCAAAATTTTCGTTTACGTATGGAAAAGTTGTTGTTCGTGCAAAATTACCCCGTGCTCAAGGAACTTGGCCGGCCATTTGGACACTGGGGAGTAATTTAGAAACCGTAGGGTGGCCCGCTTGTGGAGAAATCGATATCATGGAGCAGCTTTTTGAGGATTTTGAAATGGTTCAATGTGCTGTGCATACACCTGCTACCCACGGTGGAAATACCCTTGTAAAACAAGTAAATGTTACAGACGTGACTGAAAACTTTCACGAGTACGGAATGGAATGGACAGCTGATAAAATAGATTTTACAGTTGATGATCAAGTTTATTTTACATACCAACCTGAGGTCAAAACTCTTGAAAATTGGCCTTATTTCAACGATCAATACATTTTACTTAATGTCGCAATGGGAGGTAGCCTAGGTGGTGAAGTAACCCCCAATTTTGAGCAAGACGTCATGGAAGTTGACTATGTAAGGGTGTACCAGAAAAAGTAGCAGCCTTTTAGTTCTTTAAGAGAACTTCACCCGATTTTATGGGTTTAAATTCACCCTTATCAACAGCCAATTGACCATTTATGAGTACGTACTCAATCCCTTCTGAATACTGATGAGGCTGCTCAAAAGTTGCTTTATCAAGGATCGTTTCCGAGTTGAAAATAGTAAGGTCTGCTTTTTTACCTACACCTATACTTCCACGATCATTTAAGCCCATTACCTTGGCGGGCATTGAAGTCATTTTATAAATTGCTTCAGAGAGAGAAAGTATTCCTCGTTCTCTAACATAACGCCCCAAAACTCTTGGAAAAGTACCATACCATCTTGGGTGAGGATGACCATCGCCTAACTTCACCAATCGGCCGTCAGAGGCAATCATAGTTTGTGGATGTTTCATAATATTAATTACATCATTTTCATCCATTGCGTGAAAAATACAGCTTGCTCCCCCTTTTACTTGAGCTTCAATCACTAACTCGGCACCATTCGCAGTTGTGGGTTTCAACCCTTTAAGTTCACACCAATATTTTAACGTTTTTCCTTCCAATTCGGGCATCCAACGAACCTTAGCAAACTGAACTCGATCCAAGTCATCTCCACCTCTGTCGTTGAGAATATTAAAAACTATTCCCTTTTTAATACTGTCGCGAAGTTTAGGGTTCTTTAATCGTTCAATAAATTTTTCATTTCCCCCTGCTCGTGCCCATGCAGGAATTAATACCGAAATTCCTGTATAACTTGCGTTGTATGGATACTGATCCATTGTAATATTCAGTCCTTTTTCTCTGGCCTGATCAACCAATCCCAAAGTCTCATTGCTTTTGCCCCACATGGGTTTTCCTATAACTTTATGGTGGGTTAAAACAACCGGTATATCTGCTTTTTCTGAAATACTAATCGCTTCCTCAACAGAAGCCATAACCTCAAGACCCTCGTCCCTTATATGTGAAGTATAAATTCCTCCTTTTTTTGAAGCCTCCTTGGAGAGTTCAACGATTTCTTCTAGCTCAGAAAAACTTCCTGGCAAATATTTTAAGCCTGTGGAAATACCAAAAGCTCCTTCGTCCATGGCCTGAGCAACTAAACTTTTCATTTGTTGTAATTCCACTGGTGTAGGCTTTCTATTGTCTAGATTCATCACCTCACGGCGAACAGAATTATGGCCTACAAGGAATCCAACATTCATCCCAACCCCTAGCTGAGCTAAACTGTCCACGTACATGCCAAAAGGAATGGGACCTCTGCCGTCAGGCCCCCCTAAGCTGGTAGTTACACCCTGACGAACATGACTTTCACAATCTGAAAGATCAAAAATAGGTTCTAAATGTGCGTGCAAATCAATAAAGCCCGGGGCTACAACCAGTCCTTTAGCGTCAATAATCCGCAAGGCTTGCCTGTCCGTTAATTCCCCAAGTTCAATAATTTTATTTTGAATGATTCCAACATCAATCTGTTTGGGATCATTTAAACTCCCGTCATAAACAGTCCCGTTTAAAATTAGAATATCGAATTGTTGATTCGAAGTACAACCGATACCCACCAGCACACAAAGAACTAAACTTATTTTTTTAATGAAAATCATAAAAGTAAATCGTTTTTTAAATGTACAAAAATGGTTTTTACTTGAACGGGTACAATCTTGTCTATCTTGTATGGATATTCCCCAGTCTTGGATTTTATAATCAAACTGAATATCAAGGACAATAATGAAATTAAAGTTCATTTTTTAACTCTTTTCAAGCTTTATAAAATAAAATCGAAACTGTATCTTTACTCAAAATAATTCTTCATGACAATAAAAGGTGTTGCAATAGTCGTCATAATCACAATGATCATCGTAATGGCGTTTGTCCTTCGGGATATGTCCAAATCCAAATAATTTTTCAATGTGCTAAGGCATTAGAATTGTAAGGCTGTACGTTTTGGTTGATTGTAAAACATATTGTAATATTGCAATATGGGAATAACAAAAACAGAGGGCTTTCCTCAAATCATCAATGAAACTGCGCTTGCGTTTAAGGCACTTGGGCATCCTGCACGATTAGCAATTATTGAACATTTAATTCAAAGTCCCTCCTGTATTTGTAATGATATTGTAGATCAAATCCCACTAGCACAACCGACTATTTCAAGACATTTAGCTGAATTAAAAAAAGTAGGCTTAATCCAAGGCACCATCGAAGGGAAAAACATTTGTTATTGCATTAACGATGAAAAATGGGCTGAGATAAAGTCAATTTTTGACCAATTTAGTATTCCTCAAACTTGTTAATCCCCCAAAAAATAAAATCTTATGACATTATCAGAATTAAAATCAATCTTAAATCAAATTAACACTGTTGAATTTGCTCTACCGGATGGAAGCTTAATTCCTCAACATTTTCACGTAACTGAGGTCGGTCAAATTGACAAACGCTTTGTGGACTGCGGTGGAGTACTTCGGAAAGAATCTGTGATCAACTTTCAACTTTACACTGCTGATGATTACGATCATCGCTTGAGTGTACCAAAATTAAAAACCATACTTGAACAATCTGAACAACTACTTCTTCTAGATGATCTAGAAATTGAAGTTGAATATCAGTCTGAAACTATAGGGAAATACGGTCTGGGTTTTGAAAATTCGAGATTGAGGTTGCAAACTACCCAAACCGCTTGTTTAGCCAATGACCAATGTGGAATTCCAGAAACTAAAACAACCTCCAATCAGTGTGCTCCAGGATCAGGTTGCTGCTAATCAATATATCTTATGTACGCTAAACTCAAAGTAACCATTTCAAAAGCTCTTTTAAAGTCAATTACAGGGGAACGAGAAAAAGTATTACTCGAACTAGTAAATTACATCAAGAAAAAGAGAGCCTCAGGTGAAAAACCTTTGCTGAATTTTATTTGCACTCACAATTCTCGTAGAAGTCAGATTTCTCAGATATGGGCACAAACTGCAGCAGCTTACTACGGTATTGATGTAGCCTGCTTTTCAGGAGGGGTTGAGGTTACTGCCTTTAACGAACGTGCTGTGGCTTCAATAAACCGAAGCGGTTTTAAAATTGAAAAGGAGGGAGAGACGAATCCAAAATACAACGTCTTTTATGCTCAAAACTCAAATCCCATTATTGCCTTTTCAAAAGTTTTTGACGACCCTACAAATCCTTCCAATCCTTTTGCCGCTGTCATGACGTGTGCTCACGCAGACGAAAATTGCCCCTTTATTCCCTCAGCAGAAAAAAGAATTCCCGTACGATATGAAGATCCTAAGTTCTTTGACGATAGTCCAGAAGAAGCTGAAAAATACGATGAAAGGTCTCTGCAAATTGCCTCTGAAATGCTTTATGTATTTAAAAATGTAAGTGCTCTATAAATTTAATTTGAAAAACTTTAATTAATTTTATAAAAAGCCTACTCAAATGTTCAAAAAAATTTCATTAACTCCGTTTTATCCTGTCCTCCTTTTACTTATTCCCTTAATTGGAATGCAGTTTTCAAATGAAGTGCATTGGTCATTATTTGATTTTATTTTGATGGGACTATTACTCTTAGCTCTTGGGTTTGGAATCCATCTCATCATTAAAAAAACGAATCGGCTGAACCAAAAAATTATACTTATCACACTGACTATACTTCTGTTTTTATTCATTTGGGCAGAGCTCGCTGTGGGAATAGTTGGCTCTCCATTTGCTGGAACATAGCCCAAAGTTTAAACCATTTAGTCCTCTAATTAATTTACCTACTTATGAAACGAATTCTATTTTCTATTATCCCGCTTCTCTTTCTTGTTTTTTCTTTCAACTGCTGTGCCGCTTTAAAAAAACAACCCAGTAAAAAAAATAGTACTGCTGTGGAACTACCACCCAATGTAGCGTCAAACAAATACGCTAAAAAAAGAAGCCGACATTGATCATTTTCACTACGGAAAATGTTACTTGACTATATCAAATAAGTAAAAGAGTTCTTAAAAACAGTTATCTTTAAAATTCAAGATTCATTACTATTTATTGGTCTCTTTTAAGCTTTAGGCTTTTATTTGAGTTCATCCCAATGTTAACTTTGCTTTAATCTTGAAACCATTTGCCATGACAAGAAAATTAAAAATTTATCAAATTGATGCCTTTACCGACCAATTGTTTGGAGGTAATCCAGCCTGTGTAGTTCCTTTAAAAAAATGGCTTGACGATAAGGTATTACTTCAAATTGCACGAGAGAATGCCGTGCCAGAAACTGCATTTTTTATTGAAAAAGAGAATGCTATTCACTTGAGGTGGTTTACTCCAGACCTTGAAATGGATTTATGTGGTCATGCAACTCTTGCAACTGCACATTGCTTGGTCAAGCATTTGGGATACCAATCAGATAAAATAGAATTTGAGACTCTTAGTGGCCCATTAAAGGTTTTTATAGATTGTGAAATGTACTTTTTAGATTTTCCATCTAGACCTCCTGAACCAACTCAGCTTCCTGAGGTTATTAAAAATGCATTGAACATTTCCCCAATTGAAGTTTTCAAAGCTAGAGATTATGTTCTCCGATTTGAAACAGAACAACAAATCAAGGCTATTCAAGTCAATCGATCAATCTTTGATCAGATCAACCTGGGCACCGGGGGAGTTATTGTTACTGCTCAAGGCGTAGATGTAGATTTTGTCTCTCGCTTTTTTACGCCACAAGCTTCACTTCTGGAAGATCCTGTCACTGGCTCTTCTCACTGTTCTCTAATACCGTTTTGGTCGTATCGTCTTCAAAAAGAGAAAATGAAAGCCTTACAACTTTCTGAAAGAGGTGGACAATTAATCTGTGAAGCAATGGGTGAAAGAGTACGTATTGGTGGCAAAGCCCAAACTTATTTGGAAGGGCATATCTTTATAGAGCTTTAAAACACTCTGTTACCCTGCCCTGAAAGGAGCATGAAGCTTTAGTTTTTTTAGAGTGGGTAATTTGATTTATGTAACAAAAAAGAGTTCATAAGAGTAATACCGAAATTAATCTAGTAAGCACCTAGATTTTTATCAAAGTTACTTACATTTAAAAGTTAAAAACAAATTTAGTTGATGATAGAAATTCAAAACAACAGATCCTCTTGCCCAGTGAGCACTGCACTAGAAATAGTAGGTGATCAATGGACCCTTATAATCATCAGAGATTTATTTTTAGAACGCACTACCTTTTCTGAGTTTCGAAATTCTCCAGAAAAAATCGCTACGAATATTCTTACAGATCGTTTAAATAAATTATTGAGTTTTGATTTGATCGGTTTTATCCCCAACCCAAAAAACAAGAAGGTCAAAGTTTACTATTTAAAAGATTCCGGCATAGACCTATATCCTCTGATATATGAGCTGTCCATGTGGAGTAAAAAGCATCTTGACATGCAGTTTCATCCAATATCTATAGATTGGTATAAAGAGGCTGAACAAAAAAAACCATCAGAACTAATTGACGAAATATCTGCCAATTACCGTAATTTCAGAGAAGTTACTTTAGAAAACATGACTGTATAACATCTATTTTCATCCTCCAAACCGAAATAAACCCTTCTTGAAATGAAAGATTTTTGGAACCAACGGTATGCACAAAAGGCTTATGCGTACGGCAAAGAACCAAATGCGTATTTTAGGCAAACGCTACAAGATATTGCTCCCGGAAAAATATTATTGGCGGCCGAGGGCGAAGGCAGAAATGCAGTATATGCTGCAACTTTAGGATGGGAGGTTTACGCCTACGACTTTAGTGAAATGGCTTACCAAAAAGCCATGTCATTAGCTGAAGAAAAGAAAGTCAAAATTCACTATCAAGTGGCCTCTTTGTCTGAGCTAGATTTTTCTGAAGAATTTTTTGATGCCATCGGTCTTATTTATGTTCATTTTCCAGACTCCATCCGGGAAACAAACCACCACCAGTTAGAAAAACTCTTGGCTCCAAAAGGAAACATTATACTCGAGGCATTCAGTAAAAATCATCCCCACTATCAGCGACTTAACCCAAAAGTTGGAGGACCTAAAATGCCTTCACAGCTTTACGATACTGCCGGATTAAGCGGTGACTTTGAAAACCTAAAAATGCTTCATCTTCAAGAAGAAATTATCACACTATCAGAGGGTAGTTATCATGTTGGTCAAACTTCCGTAGTTCGGATGCATGGGATAAAACAACTTAAACGTTTTTTCCTTTGAGCATTTTATTCCAATACAGGTAAGGCAACATATGTTTTTTAAGCATCCATAAACGCCAATGTTCTTTAGAACTATCCTTGATTAATAATCGTTTCAATTTTGGATCGGGAGTAAAATTATTAGCATAGTCAAACTCTGCTAAAACCATTTTTCCGTAGTCCGTAACTAGCGGGCAAGAAGAATAACCATCATAAGCCATCGTTCCTATCGTATTTGTTTTTCTGGACTGTAGAATATTATCTACCACTATAGGAACTTGTTTGCGAATTGCAGCTCCTGTTTTAGCTGTTGGTAAGGCTGCAACATCTCCCAAACCATAAACGTTTTTGTGCGTTTCGTTTTGAAGCGTTTGATGATTCACAGCCATCCACTTGGCCTCATTGGCTAAAGGTGAGTCTTGAATGAATTTTGGGGCTACAGAAGGAGGCGCGGTATGCAACATATCAAAATGAATTCCAATCAATTTACCGTCCTTTTTTGTCTTTATATCTTTAGAGTTATGTTCCGCTTGGTGATCTGCAAGTCCATACCAAGCAATGTTTTTTTTCCCATCAATCTTTTTAAGTTGATAGCCAAATCTCAAATTAATATCTTTTCGATTGACAACCTTCATCAAAGTTTCTGCAATGGGTTTAACTCCAAAAATAACGGTTCCTGCAGTTGCAAAAACAACTTTAGTATTTTTTCTAACTCCAGATTTTTTGAAGTGACTTTCCGCCAGATACATGATTTTCTGTGGAGCTCCTCCACACTTTATAGGGGTTGTGGGCTGAGTAAACAAGGCTGTTCCACCCTTAAAATTTTGAATCACTTGCCAAGTATGTTCAGGATCTGTATAATTGCTACATACCACTCCCTTATCTATGGCGTCTTCTAGACCTTCTACCAGGGAAAAATCATAAACCAGACCGGGTGCAACAACTAGATAATCATAAGTAAGTGTTCCGCTTGATTGGGTTTCAACGCTATTCTTTTCAGGAATAAGTTTTGAGGCGTAATCTTGAATCCATATTGCTTTTTTAGGCATCACAGACTTCATGGGTTTAGCTGTTTTTTTGTAGCTATACGTGCCTGCACCTACCAAGGTCCAAGCAGGCTGGTAATAATGTGTTTTTGAAGGTTCAATAATGGCAACCGAAGTAACCCCTTTCCTGATAAGTTGAGCTGCAGTCATGATACCAGCGGTTCCACCGCCAATAATCACAATTTCAAAATGTGTTTTCATGTTGTATTTAATGATTTGCGTATTTTAAAATTACTTTATTTAAACAAAAAAAATGTAATTAAGGTTACATAAGTTACAAGTTGATTATTTTCCTGCAATTGACTTTTTTGGTTCAAGTTTTTTATACTACATTCATCAAAAAAACAAACATGAAGAAATTCTTACTACTACTAATTTTCCCGCTGTCACTACTTCATAGTCAAGTCTATTTCCCAACAAATACAGCGGTGAAAACTAAAGAACTGAATTATCAGGCTTTTACATATGCCACCATTCATTTATACCCAACTACGATCATAAAAGACGCGACGCTATTGCAACAAAATGGCCGTATAATTGCAGTAGGTCAAAACATCAAATCACCCTCAAAATACGAGAGTATATGACAAAACGGGACTCATCATATCTATACCTCTGAATGAAATTTAGGCTTTCTCCCCAAACTGTTTTTTTATTGATCGTATTGATCGCTTTTTCTCCAACAGAAACATGGGGTCAACAAAACGAAAAGCGTTCTGTTTTGGTAAAAAAAACAGACCAAAAAATTCAGCTGGATGGCGAATTAAACGAGGCCTTTTGGGAAGAGGCAGAGACCATTTCTGACTTTTGGCAAAAATTCCCAACAGACTCCATTCGATCTACCAATGAAACCATAGTAAAATTACTCTATACAGATACCCATATTTATATAGGCGCAAGTGCTAAGGGAGTTGGCCCAGACTTTAGAGTTAGTTCTCTAAAAAGAGATTTCAGCGCACGCTCAAATGACAATATTACTGTACTCTTTGATACTTTTCGAGACGGACAAAATGCTTTTTTGTTTGGGGTAAGCGCTTACGGAGTACAACGTGAAGGTTTAATATCAGATCGAGGAACCTCTATTTCTGGATTTAGCCTAACCTGGGATATAAAATGGCAAGCTGAAGCGGTACGAAACGGTGATGTATTTACAATAGAAATCGCAATCCCTTTTAACTCTTTAAAGTATCCAGACGGAAGTCAAAAATGGGGATTTCAATCCTATCGCTATGATATACAAAGCAATGAGCAAAGCTCATGGTCCGCAGTTCCCCAAAATCAAATTCCTGTAAATCTTGGTTTTCTTGGTGAACTTGTTTTTGAAGAACCCCTAAAAAAAAGTAAAGCCCCTGTTTATTTAATACCCTACATTAATAGCCTATCTTCTAACGATTTTAGTGGAAATGATAATTCTATAAATAACTCGCTTACTTTTGGAGGTGACTCGAAAATTGCGGTGGGTAACGGCCTGAATCTAGACGTAACACTGAATCCTGATTTTTCAAATGTCGAAGTAGATGACATCATAACTAACCTTACTCGATTTGAAATATCACTACCTGAAAAACGCCAATTTTTTATCGATAATGGAGATTTATTTGGAAATTTTGGTGGAAGTAGGGAAGCGGTCCCTTTTTTTTCGAGACGCATTGGAATTGCTAGAGACCGAGAAGGAAATACAATTCAAAATAATATTTTAGGGGGTGTCCGATTGAGTGGAAAACTTGACGAAAACTGGAGGTTGGGTTTTTTGAGTATTCAAAATCAAGAAGACCTAAGCAACGATATTGCCTCCAACAACAATACCATGTTTGCCCTTCAAAGAAAAGTTTTTAAACAATCACAAATAGGAGCCTTTTTGGTAAATAGGGAAAGCTTTAAAGATTACGAATTTTTGGAAAAAGAAGATCGTTACAACAGGGTAATTGGCTTGGACTACAACTTAAATTCATCAGACAACAAGTGGACCGGTAAATTTTATACTCATAAATCATTTCAACCGGATGATAATGAAGGAAATCTTTCTTCTGGGGCATCTGTAGTTTATAATACACGTACTTGGCGATTTTCATCTAAATGGGTCTATGTGGACGAGGATTTTCGCTCAGATCTTGGCTTTATCCCACGAACTGGAATTATTAAAACCGGTATTTCCGGAACACGTATTTTTTATCCTAAAAAGGGGAAAATTAACACACATAGTATTCAGTTGTCAAATTACAGCTGGCAGCAAAAAAGTTTGGACTATAAAAAAACAGATCACAACAGAAGAATTGAATACACTATTGAATCTAAGAAAATGGACCGATTGGGATTTTCAATCAGAAATCAATTTGTTTATCTATCCAGTCCTTTTGACCCGACCCGATCAGAAAACGGCATTCCTTTACCTTCGGATATAGCCTATGACTTTAATGAATGGTCTGTTGAATATCAATCAAATGTTGCCCGTTTATTTAACTTTTCCTCTGAATTATCTTACGGATCTTTTTTTAACGGGACACGTTTTTCGTATCAAGGGACTACCCAATTCCGAATCCAACCGAAAGTTAGTATGACGTTACTTTGGGATTACAATCAAATAAGGCTTCCAGATCCCTACCCCTCAGCCAACATCATTTTAGTGAGTCCCAAACTAGAGTTAACGTTGAATAAAAAATTATTCTGGTCAACACTGGTTCAATATAGTAATCAAACAGATAATTTAGGAATCAACTCAAGGTTACAATGGCGTTTTGCTCCACTTTCAGATTTATATCTTGTTTATAATGACAATTATTACACCCGAGAATTTGGCCCTGTTTTTCGGTCGATAAATCTCAAATTGACTTACTGGTTAAATTTATAAAAAAAGACCCGTATAGGGTCTTTTCATCAATTTCGTAAAGCGCTTAAAAACTAACCTGCGTTTTGCTTTTTGATCAAATTTAAGGCAGAGCCTTCTTTAAACCACTCGATTTGTTGTTCATTGTATGTATGATTCGCTTGGATCTTATCTTTTGTGCCATTTGCGTGAACAATTTCAACAGTTAAGGGTTGGCCAGGAGCAAAGTCAGCAAGGTCTATAAAGTTAAACGTATCGTCCTCCTGAATGAGATCATAATCTGCTTCATTGGCAAAAGTGATTCCCAACATTCCTTGTTTCTTTAAGTTGGTTTCGTGAATACGGGCAAATGATTTTACCAAGACCACTTTTACACCTAAGAAACGTGGCTCCATAGCCGCGTGTTCTCTTGAAGAACCTTCGCCATAGTTGTGATCTCCTACAACCACGGTTTCTATTCCAGCTGCTTTGTATTCTCTTTGAACATCTGGTACACCTCCGTATTCACCAGTCAGTTGATTTTTAACAAAGTTGGTTTTTTGATTGAATGCATTCACTGCACCTATCAAACAGTTATTTGAAATATTATCCAAATGCCCTCTAAAACGCAACCAAGGACCTGCCATAGAAATGTGGTCAGTAGTACATTTTCCGTGGGCTTTAATCAATAATTTGGCACCCCTGAGGTTTTGTCCATCCCAAGGCTTAAAGGGGGTTAAAATTTGTAAACGTTCCGAATCGGATTTTACAACAACTTCTACCTGAGAACTATCTTCTTCTGGAGCCAGATACCCATTGTCTTCAACATCAAAACCTTGAGCTGGAAGTTCAACTCCTTGAGGAGGGTCTAGTCTTACCTCTTCTCCTGCCTCATTAATTAAACTGTCTGTAATTGGATTGAAATCCAATCGACCAGAAATGGCGACTGCAGCTACCATTTCAGGTGAGGCTACAAAGGCATGTGTATTTGGATTTCCGTCAGCTCTTTTGGAAAAGTTCCGGTTAAACGAGTGGATGATGGAGTTCGCTTCTTGCTTATCTGCCCCTTCTCTTGCCCATTGTCCAATACAAGGTCCACAAGCATTGGTAAAAATCTTAGCATTTAGATCTTCAAAAATAGAAAGCAAACCATCTCGATCTGCGGTATAACGAACTTGTTCTGAACCTGGATTGATTCCAAATTCGGCTTTTGTTTTTAACTTTTTTTCAACGGCTTGTTTCGCAATGGAAGCAGCTCGAGATAAATCTTCATAAGAAGAGTTGGTACAAGAACCAATTAATCCCCATTCTACTTGAAGAGGCCATCCGCTGGATTTAGCAACTTCTTTCATTTCAGCAACGGGAGTTGCTAAATCTGGAGTAAAAGGTCCGTTAATATGTGGAGTTAGTGTATTTAAATCAATCTCAATGACTTCATCAAAATAAAGTTCTGGATGAGCATAAACTTCAGGGTCTGCAGTTAGGTGCTCTTTAACTTCATTTGCAGCATTAGCCACATCGTCTCTTCCTGTAGCTCTTAAATAACGTTCCATGGAAGCATCGTACCCAAAAGTAGAAGTAGTTGCTCCTACTTCTGCACCCATATTACAGATGGTTCCTTTACCGGTACAAGACATAGACTCTGCACCTTCACCAAAATATTCAATGATTGCTCCGGTTCCTCCTTTAACGGTTAGTATTCCAGCAACTTTTAAAATAACATCTTTCGGAGCTGTCCATCCGTTTAATTTTCCAGTGAGTTTTACACCAATTAGTTTTGGGAATTTGAGTTCCCAAGCCATATCTGCCATAACATCTACCGCATCTGCTCCACCCACTCCAATGGCAACCATTCCAAGCCCTCCAGCATTGACTGTATGAGAATCAGTCCCAATCATCATCCCCCCTGGGAATGCATAATTTTCAAGAACTACTTGATGGATGATTCCTGCACCTGGCTTCCAAAATCCAATTCCGTATTTATTTGACACAGACTCTAAAAAATCAAAGACCTCGGCAGAAGTACTGTTTGCTGATTTTAAATCTTTATGTGCACCTTCTTTGGCTTGAATCAAATGATCACAATGAACCGTAGTAGGAACTGCAACTTTAGCTTTGCCAGACTGCATAAATTGCAGCAACGCCATTTGAGCTGTAGCATCTTGGCATGCAATTCGATCAGGCGCAAAATCAACATAATCAACCCCTCTTTTAAAAACTTGTTCTGATGCAGTATCCCATAAGTGAGAATACAATATTTTTTCAGAAGCAGTAAGCGGTTTTGCGGTTAGTTTTCTAGCAGTTGCAACACGTTTTGGAAGTCGGTTGTAAACCTGTCTGATCATTTCAATATCAAAGGCCATAGACGTTTATTTAAATTCAAAGCAAAAGTAAAAAATAAACAGTAACATTCTTTTGTTTTTTCACCATTTTGTTGCTTAGTTAAAAGGATTGACTTAAATGTAATTGGACTGAATCGTTACTCCCTTACAAAGCGTTATCTCCCTTTTTTCTAAACACTCAAAATTTGATTTGACTGGACCGTTTATATTCTGGCTTAAAACGACTAAATACCGAGATGCATTCACAAACAAATAGTCCTTTAAGTATGGTCGGTAACTTCTTTGTTTACTGAAATTTTTTCAAGGTTTCTAAACAAAGTGGAAGAAATCAGTTCTGCTAAAATCTTATCTTACCGATTCAATTTAGAGTTCAACATTCATTAATTGTCCGCTCAATTGAATCAAACTCATCTCTGCCAATTTCGCCTGAAACTTTGCTGCTGCTCTTTGGATTTGAGCATTTCTCAAATTGATTTGTGCTTGTCTAAATTCAATTGCAGTAATCGATCCAAGACGATATTGCGCTTGTGATCTTTCAAAGTTATAAGTACCCGTCTCCACTTGTTTGTTTTGAATCTGATAAATCTTTACTGCATTTAAATAGCTTTGCTGGGCATTCAATAAATCGCGTTCAAAACTGAGCTTGGTTTGTTGTTCTTGTAAAATTTGATTTTCTAAGGTGATTTTAGCATTTTTCACTTGCGTTACTGTTCTTCCTCCATCAAACAGATTCCAGCTTAAAGAAGCTCCTAACCCCAGTGAAAGTGTTGTGTTATTCGTGCCAGGAAAAAAGGCTGAAGCAGGACTTTGATTTAAATTCCAGCCGTAAGTTCCTACCAATCCCAAAGTAGGTAAATAGCCTGATTGACTTACTTTAAGGTCGTAAGCATTTATTTGTCTGTTGCGTTCTTGCTGCAGTAAAATCACATTATTTTGAGGGGCTGTTTCTACCCATTGTTCAATCTGAATTTGTGGAATAAAAGCGACCTCCGTCTCTACATTTACATCTCGTTCTATGGGCTGATTTACGATTAAATTTAAATCTCGTTTAGCGTTATCCAATTCTTGTCGAGCTTGCATTAAATTGATGCTGTCATTGGTCACATCTACTTGCGCATTCAATACAGCTAATTTATTAGATTGCCCATAAGAAAATGCCGACTCCGCTCGTTTTTGCCGTTGTTTGGAGACTTGAAGAGTTTGCTCAAAGTTAACTACAGTCTCTGTAAGACGTGCCACGTCAAAATACACACTAAACAATTGAAGTATAGTTTGCTCTATTGTTTCCCTTAATTGTAATTCGCTTAAAGCATACTGCTCTTTAAGTCGTTTGTAGGTAAATTTTCGTCCTAATCCGTCGAAAAGCGTATAGTTTAAATTAACACCAGCATTATACCGTTGAGATTCTTGACCGTTTAAGTTAACATTAGGCCGTTCTGTTCCATCTTCTAAAAATTGTCCAGGAAAAGCAATTTCGGAGTCTGAAGCTGTAAAATTTGTTCCTCCAGAAACTGAAACCTCGGGTAAAAAACCTGAGTTGAGCAATTCACTGTTATTTTTAACAATTTCATTGGCATTTCGAGTCATTTGAATTCCAAAATTATTCTCTAATGTCAAGCTTAATGCGGTCTCTTTAGTAAGAATTTCTTGTGCCTGAACAGGTAAAATAAGGAATCCAAAAAAGGTGAATATCATCTGAGCGCTCTTCATGATTCTTTTGTGTTAATTGATTCTATTTCATTCATTTTCTGCTCCTCTTTTTGTTCTGTAATGGCACGCTCCACAGCTTCTTTAGGAAGAAATTTACCTGAGCTTAACCATTTTAGATAAACTTTTATTTGGTTGCTGTAGGACAAGAACACTGGAAGTACAATGAGGGTTAAAAGCGTCGCAAATGCGATTCCATAGGAAACAGAGATCGCCATGGGCTTCAGAAATTGAGCCTGTCTACTTTTTTCTAATAAAAGAGGTGCTAAACCAGCTACTGTAGTAATCGAGGTTAAAAAGATGGCTCTAAAACGAGACTTTCCTGCATTGAGTAATGCTTCATCAAAAGTCAATCCTTCCCTCAGATTATTGTTAAATTTTCCTATCAGTACCAAACCATCGTTTACCATAATCCCTATCAAAGCAATAATTCCTAATATGGAAAGAATGTTCAATGGGAAGTTATGAATCCAATGCCCCCAAGCCACACCCGTAATACTTAATGGAACAAGTAAGATCAAAAGTATCGGTTGAGAAAAGCTTCTAAAGGTAAATGCAATGGTCATGTAGATCAAAATTAAAATCGGAATTCCAGCAGTAGCGAGTGAGGCAGACAACTTGGATGCCTCTCTGTTTTGTCCCTCATAAGAAGCACTAATGGTTGGATACTTTGCTTGAATTTGAGGGACTATGTTCAATTGAAGATCACTCATAATGTCTGTCGCAGAGGTGTTTTGAGCATCTTTCAAATCCGCTGAAATCTGAATTTCTCTTCTTCCGTCAAGGTGATTGATTAACACTTCTCCTCGCTCTATCGAATAATACGCAATTTCTTTAAGTGGGACGCGTTCACCGTTTGGTAGATTAATTTTCATATCCTCCAATTGTGTAATGGAAGAACGGTCTTCTTTGTTATACCGTACCCAAACTCTGATTTCATCCTGCCCTCGTTGAAAACGCTGAGCTTGAACACCGAAAAATCCAGAACGTACTTGACTGATGATGTACTGTAAATCTAATCCCAAGGCATATCCATTATCTTTAAGTTGAATGGTGATTTCTTTGATCCCAGCAGGATCATTATCGGTCACATCTTTCAACAAAGAGTTTGAAATCAAGATTTGCTTTAATTCATTTTTGGCCGCTTTTAGCTCTTCAATGTTATTTGACAACAAAGAAACCGAAACGGGACTTCCTCCAAAGTTACTCCCCGATCCAAAAACAAGACTCTCTGCCCCAATTACAGGACCCACTAATTCTGCCAACCGTGAGGAAACTGTATTGGCTCGGATACTGTTGGGTCGTTCTTCTCCAGGAAGCATATTGAGTGTTAAATTTGCTCGAGAAGACCCATTACCTAATGTTTTAATGGTGTTGATAAAAAGAGTTTTACCGGTCCCTGCCAAATATTTTTCATTGAACTCTTGTTCCAAAATTTGTGATTTCTGCTCAATGATACTGATGATTGAATCTGTAATTCTTTCATTGGTTCCGTTGGGCATAGTTAGCGTTACTTGAACTCTGTCACTAGCCAGATTAGGGAAGAAAGAAGTGCGAACCACGCCCCCACCAATGGAGCCTACGGTAAGAAATAATGCAGCTAAAAATAGCGCCATTGTAAGCAAGCGGTTTTTAAGTGTAAATTCAAATAAAGGAGAGTAGAGTTTATCCCGCATATATTGCATCATCTGATCTCCAAGTTTATTGATCACTCTAAGTTTTGAAAATGCCTTGGCTACTAAGGTTTTCGGCTCTTTCCTTTCCTTAGATAAAGCTTTGGAATGTGCAAGGTGAGCCGGTAGAATTATTAAGGCTTCTACCAAAGAAATAACCAATGTTAAAATAACAACGATAGAAACTTCACTGAAAAACTCCCCAATTCTACTGTCTAAAAATAGAAATAATGAAAACGCCAAAACCGTAGTAATAATAGCTGATACTACAGGAGGAATCACCTCTAAAATACCGTCAAGTGCTGCTCTATACGGACTTTTTCCTTTTTCATAATGTTGATAGATGTTTTCCGCGATGACAATTCCATCGTCTACTAAAATCCCGATCACAATGATCATCCCAAAAAGAGAGAGGACATTAATGGTAACATTAAAAATTGGTGCGAAAATAAACATTCCCAAAAAGGCAATAGGTAAACCAAACGCAACCCAAAATGCAAGTCTTGTATTGAGAAACAAGGATAAAAATATCAATACCAATAACATTCCTTGCAAGGCATTTTCTATCAAAAGTTTAGTCCGTTCCTCAAGTGTAATTGATTGATCACTCAGGATCTCAATTTGAAGATTTTCTCGATTTTCGTTAAAGGTCTTGATATAGGCTTTTATTTGATCAGCGGTTGATAATAAATCTTCTGTATTGGTGGAACTTACTCTAACATTTACCGCTAAATTACCATTGATGAATGAGGCATTAGGAGTCTCTGAAAAACGGTCTCGAACTTCAGCAATATCTCCCAAACGTATAAGTGTTCCGTCTGGCTGTGAGGCAACAATAATTTGTGTTAACTCATCAGCATAATACGATTTGTTATTTGCACGAATTAAAAATTCCTCAGCATCGGTTTTTAAACGACCACCTGTTACAATAATATTGGCCTGAGCTACCGCCTGAGCAACTGCAGTAAAACTGAGTTTGTAGGCTAATAATTTACTTTCCTCAACAGCAATTTCAATCTCCTCTTCGGGGTAACCTGTGATCTCTATCTGAGAGATTCCTTCCATTGCTCGTATATCGTTTTCAACTTGACGAGCAATTTTTTTTAAGCTTAATAAGGGGATGTTATTTCCACTTAATCCAAAATTGATTGTAGATCGAATTTGTTCTTGTTTCGCAACTACAAGGGGCTCCATCCCAGTGGGAAAACTTGGAACACGATCTACTGCATTTTTAACTTGCAACAGCATAAAATCAATGTCCCTTTCTTTTTCAACCTCTACCGTAATAGATCCACTGTTTTCTCTTGAAACCGAGGTTACGCGTTCTACACCTGCGAGACCTTTTAAATTATCTTCAATTTTTAAAACGACCCCCTCCTCTATTTCCTGAGGGGAAGCTCCTGGATAGGCTACAGAGATCTGGACAATATGAGATTCCGTAAGTGGAAAAAATGAAGACTTTAATGAAGTTACACCTAATGTTCCAAAGAGAATAAAGGCAAGAATTACCACATTAACAGCAACGTGGTATCTGATAAAATAATTGATTACTTTTTTCATACCGATTGCTTACTTAGTTAAATCATATAAAGTGGGGGTGACTTCCATTCCTTGATAAGCCCCGATAATGGGTTGTGCTACTATTTTCAATCCATCGGCTACGCCTTGTATAATGGCTTTTGATTCTGTAAAATGCACTACATCAACTTTTTTAAGAATCAGCTTGTTTTCTTCGACTAAGTAAAGTTCTTGGTCTCCATTGAGCAATCCCCGATCCACAGCAAAAACATTTTCAAATTCAAGTGCGCCAATAAGTGCCTCCATATAGACTCCTTCTCTTAATTCAGAATCGTTCACACGAATAAAAACTTCTACAGATTGGGTCTCTGAATTTACTTTTGCATTGATTCTTGCGACCCTGCCTTTATATTGCTTTTGATTATCAATAGATTTTAAATCTACCATTGCGCCCACGGCAATTTTCTCTACATAGGATTTAGGTAGTGCAACTTTTAACTCATAATCATCTGGTGCAATAAAATCTCCGAGTTCTTGTCCGGGTCTCACCAGTGAGCCTTCAGTCACATTTGTAGCCACTAGCACCCCATTAAAAGGGGCTATTATGGTATAAAAACTCAAGCTCTTTTCTAAGTTTTGCAGCGCATAGTAGGAAGAAATAATTCCACGACCCGAAATAAATAGCCGAACATCATCTTCCATAGCCGGTAAGGGTGGTACTTCTTTTTGGACATCAAAATTTGTCAAATACGTTCTCCAATCAAGATAGGCCGTTGAGAAATCCAGCTCCAGATCAGGTAGTACCGAAGTAATGAGATTGTACAAAGAAGCCCTTTGAGCAATTACATTTAAGCGGAATTCTGAAGACTCAATTTGAGCAAGAACCTGCCCTTTTTTATACGCTTGTCCTGATTTAAACAGAGGAGAAATCGTTTGCATCAAACCCTGGACTCTTGAAGTAATTTTGATTCTTTGATACGCCTCTAAAATTCCGTTAGAGGGTATCTGAACCTTGTAAGTGCTATTCTTAACCTCTAAATAGTAAACTTCTTTTACCAATTTATCTGCTTGTCTTCTTGGCGGCGGATTACTATTTGCTATTGATTTTGATAGTAAATATGAGCCGAAAATTATCAGGAGACCAAGGATAGATAAAATGATCTTACGAATATTTTTTAATCTGTTTTGTGACATGTTTAGGTATGTTGTAGTGGTATTTTTCTTTTTTTAAGTACAGCGATAAGGTAGAATTGAAAACTATCTTACAACTGTTCTTTTTCTTTATTTTTTTACAAAAGTAGAACTAATAATATGTTTTTGAATAGATGTGTTTAAAATAAAAAACTAGTTTACGGTTTTATCTCTGACAAAAAAAACGGGGGAAAGTTTAAAATTCATTACAGCCTAACTGATCGAATTTATTCTGGTTGTTTAATTGGTGTTCATTTCGGTGTGATTATCAATCTAGCTTATGCCGTTACTATACTCCTGAAATGATAAATAAACTAAAAAAAGCCCTCCATTTCACTGGAAAGCTTCTCACTGGTTGTAAACATTGGGGTTTCCCAATTTAACAACACACAACATCTTTAAAAAGTGCGGTCTGGACGGAACTCGAATGTATACAATACTACTCTTTTGATTCATACAACTTATTTTCTATTTATATACAATAAATACAATACTTAGAGGGATATATATTAGTTCCTATAAATTGCATAACATGTTATAAAATTGTATAAAATTGCTCTATTTGTTGCCAATATGTTGCCAATTTTATAGTTTTATGATGTGGCTACTATCAACTATAGAATCAAATCAAAAGAAAATAAAGAGGTTAGTATCTATGTGTATTTTCGCCCCTCTGGTTCTCCTGTTATTTCGGCAAAAACAGGTTACACCGTTAACCCAAAAAGTTGGAGTAAATCAAAGAAAAGGGCAAAAGCATCTGATCCGCACTTGCACAATCTAAACATATCTCTTGATAATCTCGTTACGTTTTTAAGTCAAAAATTAAACTATGACAATCAGCAGGGTGTTGAAATTGACAACAAATGGCTAAATAAAAAAGTTGATGAGTTCAACAACAAGGTGCCAGTTAGTGATAACTCATATCTCATAAACTTCCTTGACCTCTCTATTGAAAGACTGGATATAAAAAGAGCTAATGATGGTAGTCAAGGTTTAAAAAAGGATACTATAAAAAGTTACTATTCTTTTAGAAAAAAACTAATGTCATATGAAAATGATATTGGGCATAAAATCAAATTTAATACCCTTGATAAAGGGTTTATAGATGACTTTTTCAATTGGCTTACTGAAGTAAATAAATTTTCTGTTTCATATGTAAGAAAATTAATGCAGATGCTTAAAAGACTTTTAAAAGATGCTCAAATTGAAGGTCTTCATGTAACAGTAAATCCTGATTTGATAGGAAAGCAATACATGTTTAAATCTGATAAGATTATAAATCTAATTACAGAAGAAGATTTTTTGAAATTAGCTAAAATTAAGGGGTTACCTGATTATTTAGAAAATACAAGAAAATGGATTTTAATAGGGTTAATGGCTGGTCAAAGGGTGTCAGATCTTCTTAAATTAAAAAAGGATATGATACGCTTTAAAGAGGGGAACTTAGCATTAATTGACATAGTCCAACAAAAAACAAAAACACAGGTAACTATTCCTGTAGAAAACCATTATGTACTTAATATTTTGAAATCTAAACTCCCCCATAAAATATCTGATCAAAGATTTAACGAGTATATGAAAGAGGTCTTTAAGAGGGCTGGTATAGACAATAAGATATCAGGATACAAAAGAAATAAGGAGACCAATAGAAAGGAGTTAATGACAGGTCCAAAATATGAATTCATAACTTCCCATGACTTAAGAAGATCTTTTGCATCTTATTTCTACGATAAAGGAAAGCCTGTAAATACTATCATGAAAATCACAGGGCACAAAAGAGAATCTACTTTTTATGAATATATTGGCAGAAATCCTAACAAGGATTATGATGCCTATAACTTTTTAAATGCATGAAAAGATTAAAATGAAAAAGAGTGATCAAATAAAAAAATACCTTAAACAACTTAAAGGCAAGGAAACAGAAATCATTAAGGAGATGAAGGACCTTTTAAATTCAGAAAAGCTTAAGGCTGAACAATTAGGTTTTGATATCAAATTAGCATCTGGACAACTCAAAGGAAAAAATAAAAATAATGGGCTTTTTGCGAATCCATTTAATGCTAAACCCAAATAGGATGAGGATGGCCAAGCCTGATAAAGCGCCTAGCAATCTATTGATAAATTCAATCCATGTGTGTTTGGCATCAAACACGGCGTAATCGTGCTTGGTATACGGTTCCCACTTATCGCTATTAAACTGATCGGTGGTTGTAAAGGAGGCGGAAGCTACAAGTAGTCTTTCGTTGTCAATGATCACATTCCCTTCATTGTACTTGGTGTTTGGTTTCCACTCCAGTTGTGCTGCATCTGTGGGGGGGATGAGATAACCAAAGCACTTGGGCCAGTCTGGGCATCCCATGCCGCTACCGGTCATGCGAACCGTTGCCCCTGCAGCAATAACAAGGTAAACGACAATAAGCGATATCCGCGTCCAGCGCTGTAGTTGTTTATACATCATGAAGTAGGGGATAATCCCATGGTTTTGGCTTTTGTTAGCATAAAATCATGTGCAGCTTTGTATTCGTTTGGAATAACGCCCTCTAAAATGGCTTCTTTGATTGCCTCTTTGAGTTCGCCCACCTGTCTGCAAGGCTTCAGTGCAAAAATACGCATGATTTCTTCACCCGTAACAGGGGGTTGAAAGTTTCGTACATGATCACGTGCTTCCACTTCTTCAATCTTAGCTTTGACGATGTCGAAATTGTTGTGATACTTGGCAAATCGTTTTGGGTTTTTTGTGGTGATGTCTGCCTTACAGAGCAAAAGTAAATCCTCCAAGAGCTCACCAGCATCAAAAATGAGCCTACGCACTGCTGAATCGGTTACATGATCTTCTGAGATGACAATAGGTCTTGAGCTCATATAAACCAGCTTTTGAACGTATTTCATCTTTTCGTTCAAGGGCATACGCATGCGTTTGAAAAGCTTGTATACCATTTTGGCACCTACAAACTCGTGTGCGTGAAAAGTCCAGCCAACTTTCTTGTCGAATTTTTTGGTGGGTGCTTTGCCAATATCGTGTAGCAATGCTGCCCAGCGCAACCATAGGTTTTCTGTATACGCACAAATGTTGTCCACTACTTCGAAAGTGTGGTAGAAGTTGTCCTTGTGGCTTTGCCCCTCAACCTCTTCGATTCCTTTAAGTGCTGTAATTTCAGG